>JGI24021J15306_10000020_pt1 | contig 55101 bp, 35 predicted proteins | sample Ectturendosymbi1_FD_15306 | JGI IMG/M metagenome (IMG submission 15306)
AGCTGAGATTTGATCAGCCCTCTTAATTTTGTTTGATTTGTTGAAAAAGGCCGTTTGCATTCCTTGCCCGATTAACAATAATTTTAAATTGGAGGCTTCATTGTTCCAGTAGACCCCAACAGTTGTTCATTGACCCCCTGGCCATTCAGTGACCTCATTCGACCCCGTGACTATTTATCAACCCCGTGGATGGTCCAACTGACCCCTGGGTATCGATATCGACCACTTTGAGAACCATTGTTCTATAGCTTTTATTAAATGTACCTGCACAGCGTTTGTAATACACACGAATTATTTTGACTGCTACGTTTTGTTAAATTTACTACAACAAAAGCTTTTTCTCCCGAGAGTTTCAGACCTCTGATCCAAAGTAAAATGCGCATGATCCATTTGCCCCAATCTCCACTGACAAAAATCACCAACTGTGAATGCGTGGTTGGGAAAGTAAAGCAAATATCCACTTTTAGTTAGCCTAAAAAACCGCAGGTACAGTTTCGTGAAGATGAAAATCTTTAAACAACCATCAATGAGTAGCCTAGATGAGCTCGTTGAAACCAAAATTCCATCAGAATTCTTAATTAATCTATTCAAAAAATCTAAGGGCATCTCTGCGCGGATGAATATTAGCAAACAGTGGACAAAGACAGAATGGCATTGTTGTCACCAGACGTACAAAAAGACGCTGATATTTCAAAGTGCGCTTCGCATAACTGATACGGTTAGTCAGAAACACAAGATTTAGAAATACAACATTTCTAAATTTTAATGGTCTCAGTTTTCCCGCATGCGTTGTTATTTTCGCCCATGCGTCGCGGTCGCCAGTTTCGTCACAAAGCACATTAGCTACGGCGCTTGCAAGCGAATTCTTGCTGTTTTTTCGCGACACGTGGCTTTCAGGCGAAAGCACTTTGCTGGCATGTAAGTGCGGCATAACCATTAGAAGTGTACCTGCAACCGCTTCTATCTGACGTACGGCATCTTCTCACTTTTATGCCGACCTTTCGAAATCATGGAAGTAATCGATACTCAATCAAGAAGGACATGTTTTTTGGTTTGTTTGTCCTATCATGTTCGCTTCGCGGTATTACTGGCTTCGTCTGAGCTATTTTGATGCGAAAAAATAACTACACACTTTAATTTTAATTTTTTGAGCTATTTTGATGCGAAAAAGTCACTACACACTTTAAAAGCAGCAGCTAAACTAACCTGGTAGCTGGGCCGGCGGCGTCCGGGGGCCTGCGACAAAAAAGCAAGATTTCGTCTGAGCATTTGCATAGAAACCCGTTTTAATTTCCCGAACAACCAAGCATCAAGCTAGACAGCTAGTTTGTTTGCGTTAAGTGCACCCACAAACATTCTGTGATGTTTCCTTTCCGAACTTCATAGACGTTTGGTGAATATTGATGATTGTAGCACCTGCAACCCTTTGCTACAAGCCTTCACACCTATTGGAAGGAAGTACGAGTTGTGTGAGACGAATCAATTAAGTCACTGCAAGCTTGTTTTCTTCATTATGACAAGAGGAGGATGGTTTTGGAAACTTATGGGTAAAAATGAGACGTTATTCGCGAACATTTTCATGAGCAAGTTTTGTTCCGAGTGAAAACAGGCTCCAGCGATTACTGTTTTCAGGACACACATTTGTTTTAGTTTCAATGTACTGTTGTGCGTGCGCTACTTTCGATAAAAACGAATGGATTCGACAGAGAGTGACGACGCTTTCAACAGGCGCACTGCTTTAAACTGCCAGCAATTGATATTTCTAGAGACACCTTCATTTTTAGCAACTTAAAACCGTACAAATCTGTCGCATCTCGACTCAGCGAAGATTCGCTTTTACCTTGACTCGAGGAGAACGTAAAAGTAAAGCGAACATATCGTTCAACTGTAAGTACAAGAGACATTTATAGAGGCCCGATATCCTAGTTATGAAACGTGCCGCTCAGGCACGAGTTTGTTCTAAGTACCTGTACCGAACGAATTAGTTAATTAACGTTTTCAGAAATTTCGTACGTCTGGTGACAACCTTTGCAATTATATTAACATCTACCAGTGCAGATGGCGACGAACGATGAGATCTGTGGCACAAAGATACAGATGCTATTCAAGTGCCTTGAATCTTGCTTATTATCTTACTTCCTTTCCATTCCGTGCATTTAACACCACGCTGGAAATGACATGTGGAATGTGAGGTTTCATTTGTGAATGCAATCAAAAATGTATAAAACAGCCGTACGGTTGATTTTTCACAGTCTTTAATTGGGTGGGGGAAATTAGCGGCAGACCAAAGCATTCATTTACTGCTTGCTAAATCGACTGAGGTGACCACTCTTACCGAAGCAGTCCTGCAGTTCTTGTTTCACCCTACTTTTCATGTTTTAGATTTTCGGCCAAAACTTAATCGCAGTAAAATAAAAAAAAATAAAAAAATAAAACACGCATAACATATCTGCCTCTTTAGCTTGGAAGCTCAACTTAGTGATTGTTACGGACACTTACTCAATCGGCAGTCAACACGATTGCACGGCATCGTGACTGCTGGTCTGCGGAGTTTCGCGCACTGAGATCCGGCCGGACGACGTCGCTTCCCTCGATAAACACACCGTAACATTCGAGTACGGATACCGTGCGCACCACAAGACTGAGAGCAGACAGACCATCGGCTTGGAGCCCACATAGGTCGGCATTTCGGGTTGAAACATGTGGATTTTCTTTGAGAATAAACAGAAAAAAATTAAACGTGAATGATTACAAAAATAGCGCCAAACCGTGCTGCGTCTTCGTAATGAAAAAAGACCAGCTATACTACAGAAAAGCCAACAATCTGAAACTATCAAAAAGGATGAGCTTATAACTGGTTACCGTCAGTCAATTAAAATAAGTAAAAATCGTTGCAAACATTACGATTAGTAAAATATGTACCGGTGTCTTCTGATCACGGAACAAACATTTGTTTCCAGCGCATAAAACACGTTGAACGTTGAATTACCAAATAGCAAAACAGTAGCAACCATGCGCCTATTATGATGTAATAAACAATTGCAGAGTAAACAAGCAGATTCCAAATCAGAAACGAATTGGTGTAAGGGCCTTCCTTGACTGAAAGGGCTCCTGCAACTCCCCACCTGGCTGGACGCGGTAGATCTTTGCATGCCTTCCGCTTTTCAATTGTTCCATTGCCAGAAACGCAAAATATTTTCCGGATCTTGATTGCCTTACCCCATCGCAGGCATTTTCTTGTGCACTGCAAACAGCAAGCACGGTTAAAACTTTGCCCATGCGCGAAGAACGTGAGGGTGAAAGAGGTTAGACCCCTCACTCCTGCCAAGTTTGGCCTCAGACTGAAAGAAACTAAAATGACGCCGCACGACATTTTCGTGTCGCACGAAATATGGTTAATGTGAAGAGAAACCGACAACGCAAAGAAGATTTGAGGAATTGTTGTTTCAGGTTTGTGACCTGAAACCCTTTTTGCAGTGTCAGTGGTGCACACACAAACAAGCACATATAGGGGGTATTAACGAAAGGATAGTCTCCTTCGGCAAGTCACCCCAATAAGTTAAAGCAGCAATTCAACGTCCAGCCTACCACCAACACAATATTGCGTTTACTTGTTTGCCTCACCTACTTATCTTTTTACACCTTGCATGACTTAAGTTTGAAGACAAGATAACTTGGCACGTTAAATTTAGGTTTTAATGATGACTTACTCTCCAACGTCCAACTTTCCACCTTGGGCACTCGTTGCTGTAGCAAGATTCTTCTGAGACAGGACGCTGATCAGCGGCACACTCCACAGCAGCGACCTCTCGCGAGCTGTTGTCAGACATTACCACAACGCAAGGCGTCTCCCTTGAGCGCGTACCGTTGCCACAGCGGGTCGAGCACTCTCCCCAGGGTTCAGAGAAAAATCTGCAAATTATTGGGTGTCATAGACGATGATGGCCCACGCACGGTGAGAAAAATATGTGAGTTGGAAGGGGGGACCAATGCTGGATGTTTCAAGGTGTGCCAAAAGGATTTTTTTATGGGGGGACAACAGATGTTAAATTTCATTTTACCAACTCCGAAACTAAAAGAAAAGTGTTTTTTTGCTAAAATGTTAATAGAAAAATACCAAATTTTAAAATCCAGGGGGGCAAATCTCCAGGGTTGTCCGTGGGACATATTTATCTGTCCCATTCCCATCCTATAGCAATTTGTGTCTGTCCCGTCCAATCCCATGGGACGTTTCCCATCGGATTCCCATAGGAATGACATTCCCATGGACAAGCCTGTAAATCTCTGTTTTTCCAATTCCAACACCCATGGAGAAAAACGTAACAGTGGTTTCAATGTACAATGTTCCGCTTGATCGTGCGTGGTACGGACGCAAAATACTGAACTCATGAAACAGATTTTCGCCGCGTCATGCATTTATACGCAATCGATTGCGATATGGTGTGCTTTATTCGACTGAGCAACAATGAACATCTTCAAATTTACCGAGGGGGACAGTCCACCCTGTTGCAGGGCCGCAGCACGATGGGCAGTTTGGCGATTCCGATGCAGTACCACTCGTCCACTTCTCTACCGCCATCTTCCAGACAACGCAGCCTGTTATACTGTGTGCCACTACCGCCGCAAGTGGCGGAACACTCCGTGAGGTCACCGTACGCGTAAGAGTATACTGAAAAACAAGAGTAAGCACTTGATTAAAATGGTTTGTGGGTAAGTTTTAAATTTCTCAGCTGCAACAACAACAGGTTAACCCTGTTGATTTTTTTCTACCGGTTTCATTCCATCAATTCCCCGCAATTTGTTTTGCGAAACATTGGCGTGGTAAAATGTTTAATTTTAGGCGAGCAACACTGTTTTGTTTGGGAGGCCGCTTCTCAAACCACAAAACGACTAGATATGCTAAAAATTTCGAAGGGCCGTGGCCCCTTGGAACCCCCTCCTACGCCTATGTTGCGAAACGATCAGAGAAAGGCGTTTTTTTACTTGTTCTGGTTGTTTGTCATTATCATTCAAGCTTGATCACGCCATCACTTGTATTCCACAACGTTCTTGTGACGCAACAATGTCAGGAGCTGGTAGTGGCAGTGGTGCCGATCAACATCACTTGGTGTCAAAACAAACACATCGTCGTCTCACTTTCCAACCTACCAATTAAGCTCAACTGCAAGGACGTGGCGAAGTCTCCACCGTCATTGGTCGCGCGGCAAACGTACATTCCTTCAGTCTCCCGGCCGGCGTTAGGTATCTGGAGGATTTTGTTGTTTTGCATCAGCTGGTAGTCGAGACGGCTGCCCATTGTTTCCAGGGGTCTGCCGTTGAATGTCCAAGAGATTCGCGGCTCCGGAAATCCGGTGACCGGGCAACCTTGGAAACGAGATAAGTGAAAAATCGGAAGCGTCGGATCGAAACGTTTTCATCTAGCCGCAGATTTTTTAAATCAGGGGGGGTTGCTGCCTCCGCGACCCTCCCCAGAGGAGGAGTGGGAGTTTTCGAAATCGAAAGTACATCGAAATTAATGGAGCCAAAAATCGAAATTAATTAAAATCGAAATGAATGAAAACTTCAGAAGTAGCATCAACTTCGTCACAAAAATCAACGCGAAAAACTTGACCTTTATCAGTGACGGCTTGATTGTTAACCTTTGCAAAAAAATTTGTGTTTCGCGCGAAACACTCAGTTGAAAGATTATAAGTTTCACGATACCCACGTGTTTGACCCACCACATGACCCAGTTTCACCCACTGTGAAACTCAACAGAATTCGAAGTCAGTCGATTTTTACAGGCTGCGCATCAGCTGGTTTGTGGCTGCCTTCATGAAACCCAGACCCTTGCACTTCAAGCGACTGGCTTGTCTACACGCATCACTTAAGCCAATCTTTCAAACCAGGTAGACTGTGTTTTCCGTTAGTAAAAATAAATGGTTTGACGCTGGTTTATGGCGTATTTACTGTACAAAAGCACATATTGTTGGCACGTATAAAGCGCCTACGAAACAGTGCTGTATCTCGTAGCCGTGTAACAAGCAAGAAATTGTTGTTGGGTTATTTCGAAATTCATTTGCGTGCACTGATATTTGTTTTGCATACGAAATCACCGAAATCCATTTCCAAAGATTTTTTTTGTCAAGATTGTGTGTGAGCTGCTGATCATTTTACCGTAGTCAGTAAAACTCGTTCTAACACAAGATACGCAATACCACAATAAAAAAACTAAATTTTCTGCCACAGCCTGTTCCAAAGCTCCGAGTGAGTCTGCTACCGCATCAAAGATGAGGGAAACACGTTATTTATTAGTAGCGTAGGGAATTCATGGTAGAATTCCGAAAACACTGGCGAGAATTGAAACAAATTTATCTTGCGTTGTTGTAAAAAGGAATCTCACCAAGATCACAAAAAACGCCAACTATCGCATTGAATACGATTCGGCTTTTGGTTCGAAGTCGTGGATGAAAGTAACGAAAACACTCGGCTGGCAATGGCTTTTATATTCACATCCCTGCAAGTAGAACAAAAACGCAGCTTTTGCGAAAGCTTGTTTTACTTCCTGCCAAACCACAGTTTCTGGAGCGAAACAAGACGCAGATAGAGGCGCTACAAACCCAACTAGATTTCCTACGATCTAGGTTTGATAGTTTAGCGCTAGCTGTTCGCGTTGATATGTAAACGGTCCTAAATCTAAAATCAGTAACCAGTTTGAGGGCAATCGATAATAGCTTTTGTATTATGGGAATTTCATCCGCAAATGCACTTCAAGAACAAAATCAAAGTAGGTTGGTTTCGTGTTTGCACAAAATGATCTTCTCGTATCGGTTTGCCTTTAATGAGCTGATACAGCTGACTTGCCGTTCGAAACAGACCAAAGCGCGTTCGCCAAACGCCGCATGATCACAACGCTACGACGAAAGTTACTGACTCGAACTTAAGTCCAGCTGTCAGCTGAATGGTCTCAGATCAATCAAGAAGACAGTGTCTCTTGCGATCTCAGTTAATGTCACTGAGCTACTCACTCACCCTAATCTCCGGAAAAGCATGCGAATGTCGATCAACAGGTCTGCTGCCACTGAGCCCAACCGGCCCAAAGCAACTGCTACCCTGTCGGGCCCGCAGTGCCTCATCTCGAAAAAGCGCAAGACGTAAGTGACGGGCTGTTTCGTAACCGCCGAGGCCCGCGCAACCATCACGGAAACTGCGGCCTGGGACGAACTGCGAACACTACGAGGAGAAATGCTAATGATCGCGGCGCCTTCTCGGCATGATCGCCATCGGCGGTTGCGGCCCCGTTCTTTCGTCCGGCATTCTGCACGCTAACCGGTTGATCTACCCCTCGACAGCTGTAAATGTCTTTACGCTTGATTTAGCTCGAGAGGTATGAGCCCTGTTACCAGCGTTCGCGAAATCAGAACTGTAGGGCTGACACTAAACGGAAAGTGACGTCGCTGCGAAAGCGACATGCTGAACGGGATCTTTTTGTTGTTGAGAACGACGAAAGCTGCAACTTGTTCCGCTTATGAAATGAAAAAGCTTTAAAATGCTTCTTAGCAAATACGTCAGTCAGCAGTAAAACGGATCCGAAAAATGCGGCCTATGTTTTGCTCGGTGTTACGTTTCTACTTGAACAAGAGGCAATGAAGGCGATTCACTACCTCTGTCATCTCTGTGATGCAGGTAAAACGCTGGCCGAGTATACCTTATAACCATAAAATCAGTGGCAAAAAACTGCTTAACCTCGGCCATTACTCTTGGTTTGGTCAGTGTTACATTTTTATTGTCTCTTTCAGCCTAGGAATGAATGACAGTTTTTATTGCTGCGTAGAAAGGTGAAAGGAAAAAAGCATTCTACGTTTTGTTGCCTCATAGTTTCTCGGGGCAAACCCGCGAAAGTTCGCTACCACCATCACATCGTCGACTTTGATGGCAAGCTGTTTGCAATTGAACTTAAACTACTAAAGGTGAGCTCTTTCAAAAAGTTGGCTCCAATTCCATGGCCTGTGAAGAAATGTGCAAAAACGCGTGTAACGGGCAGATTTTTGTCTTACCCATCATTACGCTGCTGTTTGCCTTGACCCTGTGCTCTTCAGGTGAGCTTGTAGTGAGCAGAAGCTCGGGCAGACCGTTCATGCCGTCTTTGCCTGGATTCAAGTCTAAGCCATCGGCAGCGTGTGGAGGATCTGCCAGAAGAAACATCGGGAATATATTTTACACTTCAGAAACTTTGCACAGCTGCAACCTTGCAAAGCGAAATCGTAGCGTGGGTATATGCAACAACACCCAGTTAACAATGGTGTTACTCGCAAAGCGAACGCTTTGGAAAGCGAACAGCGCTGCAGGTTGCCAATGGAAGAGTAAAAAGCGCTATTCAACAGGCATTATTATTGCAGCGTGAAATGCTAAACTAATTTTGGAGGTGCCACGATGATTTGTTTAACAGCCATGTGGAATGTAAATCAATTTTCGGTAAGATTGAATGTACAGCGACGTTGTCCCGGCAACCGCCGCTTTGGCGAAACTCATCATTATGACATCATGTTTGAACGCACCAATCAACACCAGCGACGAGGCTTGGTAGTCCGTTCCGAATGGGTTGCTTGCTTCGCAGCCGAACAAGCCTTGATCAGCTGTGGTCGTAGGGTTGATCTCGATCGAGTTGTCCTGCAACACCTTCGCGTTTTCGCGCAATCCTCCGCCATCCTTTCGCCACTTGACCCAAGGATCCGGATAGGCTGGAATCATAAGCCAGAGCAGTGAGCCAAGTCTTCAGTTTCTCAAAAATGAGGGAAAAAACAACGAAAGAAACGGTTGCTGGTATTTACATTGTTGTGCACATTGCCAGAAAATCCTGAATATGTCCTTGTTCTGTTTCTGATGATACAAGTCAGGAAAGTTTTTATTTAACAACAACTACTGTAGTTGGCAGTTATTTAACAAAAAATAGAATCATTTACAGTCGGGTTTGCCCTTGAAGTCAAAAGACGTTTAACGCGACCAGTTTTTCTAGCAATCGGCTAACGTCAATCAAAGAACATATGTGCTATAAAAAAAGCACAAAACTGAACAACGTTTCGGTGCGCTTAGATCAACGGTGCACAACCTGCGGCTTTCGATAATGAAATTTGCGGCCGTCCACATGTAATTTAAAATATAAGATTTGGCGGCCGTGCTGGCGTATATCGAAGAAAAACAAACACAAGGCGAGAAAATCAGTCGACACGATGCGTAACAATCTGGATGGTTATGCCACAAAGAGTTATAGAATGAATACGCAATTTATGTATGAATGTATTCTTTAATTAAACGTATCTCATAAATATAACTCGAACTCATTGGCGGCCATACTTCATACAAATAAAAGTAATGCGGCCGGCAATAGCAAAACGTTGAACACCCCTGGCATAGATCATATCAGTTAAGCATTGCGACGATGGTCAGGGTTAGAATTGTGTGCGAAACGACCCCTCACCTTCTGTTGGGCAAGAAATCTTGACCGTTGAACCGAGACGACAACGTATGCTTGATCCGACCGTGACCTCGACCAAATCAGCGCTGAAGTCCTCGTATGCTTCTGTGGTTGACAGGATGTGGGGTTTTTGGGCAATACTGAGTGTTGTAGAACGGGAATCGTTGCCATGGATATTTGTCGCTACACAAGTGTAAGTGCCGGCGTCGCCAAATTCCGGGTTGATCAGACGGAGAGAGTTGTCAGCTTTGATGATGTACTGTCTGCGACGGACAGCGCTTTGGTGAGTGAGCGGCATAAGAAATGCGTACAAAGCTGGAACCAAGAGCATATATGTAAAGGATAAATGCTCTTTATCTTCAAGACTTGTGTGTGACAATAGAGGCTTGTGAAACGAAGTTGGAATATTGGAGGGCGGAATGAATGAAGGTTGAACGTCGCCGACACGTTTTGCTGATTTAAAGTATCAGTAACCTTCCACAGTTCCCATTTTTAAGCAAAGTGCTATCGAACGGCACAACTTACCTTCGGTTCACCGGTAGTTTTGTTCCATCAAGATACCACTTGATCTCTGGCACGGGATTCCCCGTCGCTTCGCAGAGAATTGTTATCCGCTGAGCGTCGCCAGCGATCAAACTCCCTCCAGCGCTCGCACTCACTTCCGGTCCGTGCTGAATGTCCGAGCTAGTCTCGGGCTGGCCAATGATCACTGGAGCTTGCTGTGCAATGTCTAGCTCTGGTAAAAAAATGAAAGCGAACCCTCCGTAAACGTAAAACCCCGCGCAGAGAGATTGCCGAAGGAGGATGAATTACGGGCGAGATGTTGCTCTGCTGTCACCCTCAGCAAGGTAAGCGCCATACATCGTTTCGTTTCCCTCCAGACATAATTAAGACCTTTCAGCGGCTGAGCCTCATCACACAGAGGTGTACTTAAGCTGTCAGCGGAATCTTTGCTTTGTGCGTTAAAGTGTAACTGCTGCATTGATTCGTGGCGTTTGCTCATTCTTTTAGCATCCAGCACCAGATGTTCAGCAACACAAGGTGCTTGCAGCGGTAACACCGAATGGCGAAGAGTGGATTGGAGAAAAGAATTCAGGTTCTGACGTTTCCAGCGCGTGTCTGGAGCGAGCATCAAGTGTCTCACATTGTCAAGATTCAGCAACAATCTTCAGAACGCAGAGAAACACCAGGGGTTCAAAAATAGGCTAAAATTACTACGCATTTCAAAAGAAAAAATGTTTCAATAACTAGCTTTCTTTCTACACAGTCAATGCACACTCTTCTCAAGCCAAACGTCGGTGCTAACCAATATGCCGAGCAAAGTGCTAAAAATATTTTGTGAAATCAGTCTCAGCAATTCAGTAGTTGTACACCGGTCTCGGTTTCGATTTCTGGCCACACCACAAATTCATCATTTCATCTTCAAATTCGAAAAAACTGGACAAAGCTGACCATCGATCAAAATTTAAATTGCGCGGCCTACGACAAGAAAACTAACACAGCAGCTAAGTTTTTATATTTTTTTCAAGCTACAAATTAAGCGAGATAAACTTACAGTATTTTGTACAAACCGAAACAGAACTGCAGCTCAAAAGACTGAAAATCTAGATTTTAATAAACTTTTATGCTAGACCCACTTTCTATGCGTAGCTTGACAAAAAACACGTGGCTTTCGCTGTCCACCAATCAGTGTGCTGCGCAAAAACCCATTGAAGAGTTTGTGGTTTATCCTTGATTGGGGAACTTGCATGGAAAAGTAAATTCTTTAGAAGGTCATTATGCCTGCAGGAACGAGCTTAACATGCCTCCTGCGTATCTTTTTAAATCCAGGAAGAAAGAAGCTTTTTATTCTTCACAGTCGCTCAAGCGGGACCCCGCACAATAAAATCCGACCTTATGCTAACCGGATTATCCGCCACGTTGCGAGCTAAAGTGATTGGACGCGGGTAACTGGTAAACTGTTCTCTGAAGGATTGCGTTGATCTGTAAAGTAAACTTTACGGTTTTTGCTTTTCAGGTTGAAACTATACTGCCAAGTTACAACGTGGTGAAGCAAGTACTTTTTCTCGGTCATTTGCGTAATTAAAAAAAGAGCAGGCCGTTTTGTTGGCATTCCGAAGTATTGTGGATGATCAGTACATCTATATATGGTGTTTTACACGATTTGCAGGGCAATTTTCAGACAAAGAAAGCTTGCTTGTTGCCATGACTTCAAAAAAATAGCCGCTGTAATCCGATCGCATGAATGAGCGTTTGACTGTCACCGACCGTAAAGCTCAACTTTTTATCGCAATCGCCGCGTCTATTACTTGAGCGCATCGCATTCGGAATTGCAGGTCGGTTTTCCCGCTACGGCGGACAAATTCAAACGAATGAAAACTAATCGGCTGCTTTGTGAGTCATTCGCTATTTTTACCTCAACCCTGTAATTGGTTGAGGGGGTGCGCTCCCTGGGATTAAATTGTCCCGTCCATCTGCACCGCTGAGGCTTGACTTCTAGTCCTGTAACACACCAAAACAACGCCGTTATCTGCCCTTGGACCACATCGTTTCTGCGAAAAGGACGAGCGTGTTTGGTTTTGGCGCAACCCTGGTGCGTTTCAACAAAGGTCACGTGCTTTTTGTCATCAGCGCTTTTGCACAGCGCGCCAAGTATTGTGAACATACCTTCGTCATGCCTCGAAACAAGATGAGGGGACTCGTCAGGAAAGACGTAGTTGCCTTGCCCGTCCACCTCGTTCGGTTCTTCGGCTGCGACAAAGTCATCTCCGTCTACGTCGGTTCGATCAATGTAAGCAGTGGGGCTGGCGTTGACCAACTGCTCCAGTTTACTCAGTATCTGCATAAAGTGTTGCGCTAGATCAGTGGTTCTTAACCGGAGGGGCGTCAATAAATTTCCAGGGGGGCGCGAGCCCTTAAGCGCTTAACAACACTGGAAATTTGATCAATAAATTTACCAAACAATACATTTGGTTTTACAACATATTTATAGCCAGGGGGGCTTGAAACAAAGCACAAGTACTTGAGTAGTGGTAAAGAAAAAGGTTAAGACCCACTGCGCTAGACTGTTGCAGTCCAACCAGCACAGCGGCTTCGCAAATGATGTGTAAATTCTGCGCAGTTGACGCGCGCTTTTGATCAAACTTCAGCCTACCCTTTGCGGAGTAGACCACCACCGCAGCAAGAAAGTGAAACCCACCGATTGCGTGTCGAGCTCCGGTTCAGTCTCGTAATCCACAACGTCAGCGGGAACTAGGTCGTCCCAGTTGTCAACGTCCGAGCTGAGATCATCCGGTAGGAAGCTTGCGGCTGAAACTGGCTCTCGACTGGTGCGCATGTCAATCACCGCAGATGGCCCGTCGTCGATGAGCGGTATCAGGCTCGAATCGAATCTCCACGGCGAGTGGTGCTTCCTTATCGGGGGGACCTGCTTCTTCTTTCTCTCAGGGTAAGGATGAAAGTCGATCGGAACGTCGACGTCTGGGAAGCTTGGTGGTATTATGGGCGGTTCCTGGAGCTGCAACGGGACCAGCTCGGGCTCCCCGCCTGGAAAGTACAAGTTTGCGTTTTCTATTCCAAGGCGACATCTACGAAAGTATAAGCAAGGGTCAACCAGTTACTGTCACCAGCCGGGGTGTGCGCTCTAAGAAATCCGTTGGGAATATTTTATGTTATTTCAAAAAATATCAGCAGTGTTTATCAAGGTCGCGGCAAAACCCGTCTTCAGTTTCCATTAAGATTAACCCCTTCCAGGCCCGTAGCCCAAATTGTGCCCAGAAAATTTTGTTTCAAAAATATATTAAAAACAAAAATCTTTCCCCCCTAAAATGTATTTTGCCTCCCCAAACCTTATAACCTGCCTACGGACCCGACGCCATCGGTGATGGTCGTCGCGGTGATCAACGGGTTTTATTTTAAATAAATAACAGTTTTCTAACGATATGGGAGCAGAAGTCTGTTTTCGTCAACAAACAACATTTCTGAGACGATTTTTCGTCGTCGCTTATTCAACCCACTGATGGTGGGAGTGGACGGCGAGCAAACGCGACCAACAGCGACGACACAATGCGACTTACGTGTAGTGTTCTCAGTGACTGTCAGACGGATGTTCGCTCTGGCAGTGCCAGCAACGCAGGTGTAAGTCCCGGAGTCGCTCGGTTGGGTTCGTTCGATGCGCAGCGAGCCGTCGGCTGTCTTGGACCGGCGACGATCTCCGACCGAAAGCCGCCGCTCGTTGTAAAGCCAGTATATCTGGTTCTTCTTGAACCTGCAAAANACGTNCTCGCANGCTCTGAATGCAAACTAGAAATCGCGCAAAAAGAAACGTTCCCCACCGTTTTNATGCGGGCACGTGACCTTTCCACGCACGAAGCATTATGTATTCGGGACATGGCACACACTCAGGGCATCTCACCTTTCCACGCGGCAGCGCACCACGACTGTCGTGCTGGGGAATATGAATGCAGCACCGCCCACTCGAAGACGCACCTTCGCCTGCTCCTCAGTCTGAATGAAAACTTCGTCTGTCGTGTTGATGGACGGCGCTGAAGTTTTGTAAAAAAGCGTTCGAAACGAGATATTTTTTTCGATAACTTACAACTAAAAACCCGCGCCGATCGATCTTACGGCATTTTTGAAGCTTGCAGGTCTTCCGCGAGGCAGGTCTGCGCAGTCGCCGGCAGTTCACGTCGGCAACTCGCTTAGGCTTCAAACTTCCTTCCATGAACTGAATGCAGACAACTGTCCTGGTACTAAACGACTTTCCGCATGAGCTGTGACACTGAAAAATACAATACCGTTTACTTGATTCATGCAGGCGAACATGAGCACTTGCAGCAGCGACGTTTTAGCACAGGAATTGCCGCATCCTGCCGAAAAACTCACGAGCGAGTAACAGCCTCGCATGTGGCATGAGTGTGAACACACGCTAATGATTTGATGTCCATAGAGATTTCCTTGTGGACTTGATGCAGGCGGTCACTCTCTGGATCCTTTCCACTAAATGCGGTGTTGCATAAAGCGACAGTGCTGGGGACTCATGTACTTTTCGAAGCAAGGTTGGATTGCTTGAAGGTACGTAACTGACTTTCGCATGTGGACAAGCGTCAGCAACTGTTGCCATCAGCGTAATACCAAACAAAAATACAATATTTCCAAATAATGCGCTCTCTGTATTCCAAATGTTTTTGTACGTGATGCATTTCATGAATGCGTTTAGCAGAAGCAATCTCATTTTTTGATTGAAAAAAAACAACAAAAACACTCTCATTTACTATCAGGCTGCCGCACAGCAGGGACTTTGGCAACAAATTGCAACACTTCCACCCGCATGAAGAGAATACACAATAAAATCATCTTTTCGCCATCGCACTCAACGTGCTATACACACGATTATCTACACAAATCCTTGGATAAGGTGACGTCATCTTTTGTTAGACACACACATAAATCTTGCCGTGTTTGCGGATTTTCCCTGAAACATTGCAACTGTGGGGGATTCCACTTTGGATCTCAGACCGAGTTGTTGACTTGAATCGTCACCCAGTGTTTGGTTTACGTGCGAGAAGAAAATGCCAATAGGCATGAATAATTGAGCTGTTCCTGTAACTAAGAACCGCTTGGATTTTGTTGATTATTTGGTGTCTATTTGAATAAAAATAAACTAAATGCTGCTTTTAAAAATGTTTCAAGTGAAATCTAACTGGAAAAATGCAAACGCGATGCAAAAAAAGGAAGTTGGGATTGAGGTCTCTGTCGCTGGTCAGGCTGCAGACTGACCAGAAAGCAAGTTCGCAGCAGTGAGTGCTGCAAAATCTTGGCCCGGGGTACTACCCTGAATGTTTATTGTCGAGACACATTAAACGAACAGTTGAGATGTTGCATCATCAATCAACCATCGATTAGACGAAAAGCAAATTTGTTTCACGAGCGCTTAACGAGCTACTGACGTTTGACTACGAGCGGGGGACGATGTTTACTGTCGCGTCGGCCTAAAAGCACGACCAGGAGCAGCTTCCACCAAGGCCAAATCTTTTACGATGATCGCGTCGCCATTCGCGACAAAACCCTGCTTTTCCGAGTTGGCTCACGAGTAAATATGCTCCCTGAGAACATCATGTAAGTTCGCTTCTAATCGCCGGAAAGCTGGAAAAACACATTATTCTTTTCTGCGCGAAGCTTTGAAGAATTTGAAGGTAAGTTGCCGGTAGGTTTTGTAACTGTCATCGGTGACAAATACTCTCCACAACGGAGATAAGCAAGGAATCGATCAGAAAATTTTTAACAGGTAAGCGATTTGATGTAAAACTACGCATCCTCAGTCCTAAAATCTTATTCAAACAGAAAACGTCGGTAACATGTGTTGTACAATTATAACATCATAATTTGCTTTCACCGTCGAGCTGCCTTATTATAGAGTATTTTAACGGTTTTCAGGTCGCACTCAGATGGCAATGTAAGAACCTAGCAGGGCAAAAAGTACAAAAACCATTCGTAGTGATGAAGAGTTGGACAACTTTGTCACTGGTCATTCGCCCTTTCCCGGCAATGCAATATCATCGTCAATTCCGAGAGATGTGATCACCTCACGATTTTTTGCACACGAATGCATCCCCGTTTTACTGCGAGCTTTGCCACTATTTCTGATGGCCATTTTAAATGGCCTCAAGCTCGTTGCGCTGCATTTACTGATATTGCTTATTGTATAAAGAAGTCTTAAAAACGACACTTTTGTTCCAAGCAAGTTACTTCACAGTCAAATATCCGTTCAGGCAAAGAAGCGCCGCTTTTTTAAAGATTTCGCGTAAACGGAAAATTACAAATTTAACCAGGATATTCTGGAAAGAAGAAGCCGCGATTGCTGTTCAGCTAATGAAGCAGCTGATCGCGCCGCGTAGCGTCTCGCTGGAAGTGAAGTGTTTGACGTTTCAAACGAGATACAGTCTGCCACATACGGAATTTTTACGCATTGGGAACAAGTGTTACGGACAGATCAACAAAATGCTTCATACCCAGCGTCAACGCACTGGAGACATATACTGCATAGAAGCTCTTAAATGCGGAGTCTATTGCAAAAAAAAACACAACAAAGTACACAAAACAGTTCGTTATTTTTTACCTACGCTGCTGCTACCCTAGCATCCCTTTTAAGGTACGTGTTACACCAAAAACAACAAATTTTACAAACAAATCAATCGTCTAGGCAATAAAGGTCGGCAACATTGTTGGCGAATGTTTCATTGAGATTGCCAACAGTGTCCTTCAATAACAGATGCGAAAGAAATACATCAAAATGAAAAATAAACAAAAAGCAATGTTTGCCTGCGGCGAATCAGGGCAATTACCAAGTCAAACACACTGGGACCAACATGCTTGCTCGCTAAGCAAAGAAATCACAGGCTACTGGAGTTCAACCGCTTCGCAGAACATTTGTAGGAAGGTCTCACTGAAGAGCACTGGGTTTTGTCACGTGACTGGCGACACTAGTTGCGGATTACTCCTTCAAGTCCCCGCCAGAATCGCAATCGCAAGCCAGCTGGAGCACTGTTGACGGGTTTTCGACAGTCCATCGCTTTGTGAAGGCAGGAAAGATGTTTTTCTTAACGTGAACGCGCAACGTTCACATCTTCACGCTGACCCAAAACTCCTGTTTGGACTAAACGGTCTTTACTTGCTTTCGAGCGTGAACAAAATATCGCCTGGTTGTCGGTGGACAGTTTTGACAAGGTCTTCAGCGCGAGGCCTGGGGTGATTGAACCCAGCAGCGCAGTGCTACTCTCAAACAAGGAAACTATCACAACAGATACAACAAAGCATTCACAGCTACTACCAGAAAAACGTTGTGACTGGCACCATGCAATCAAGTGTTACATGTAGGGTGAGTCGGTCAGAACTCCAGTGGCCTACGAGATTGAATCGCGTCTCACCGCTGCCGGCACGTTGGAGCACTCAATTAGTTTCAACCAATCGCAACGAGCGCATAGCAGCACGTCTACTAGTAATTTGTATTCGGAAGTTGTTGCCTGTTGCATGAGTTGGTAAAATTATCTTTAGCACCGTTTCGCGTCGTATCAAATTTGACGTTACAGTAAAGTGGTCCGATGTGTTTATTCAAAGACAAGTTCAGGATTAAATTTATCAGGGTGTTTTCTGAAAACCTGACGATAAGCCTGCTGCAGCATTGTTACTGCGCATTACCGCTAAAGTTAACACGTTTATAAATCTTGTGCGTACACACTGCACAATCAGCAAACGAGGAGGTTGATGGTTATGACATAAAATCTATGAATATGACATCAAATCCACATTTCTCAGTCACGTCTTCACAATAGAAAATAGCCGTTGCGTTTGGCATTGCACTTAACACGAACAGTGTGAGTTAGAGAAAGCTTTTCTGCCAACAAACACACGTGTTCTCTTTTTAATAATGCTCAATAACGTTTGTGCAGAAGCTCACTTTTTAAAAACGTTTGTACATCAAATACCAGCGTATAGCATTTCGACAACAAGAACCTTGAGGAATAGTTTTCAGAAACGCGAAACTTTCAAACTATTTTGTCCGTTCAAATGTAGAAACAAAGCTGAGTATCGGCAATTGCAAGTAAAACTTTCAAAATAAAATACATACAGCCTTACGAAACCACAATGGTTGTTTCTTTACCTGTCAACGCCACGAACACAATTTCCACAACTTCTTAAAAGTTCATGATAACTATTTTTTACATGAATGGGCTTTCAAGTGAGCTTTATGTCAGCGGCACTTCGCGAAGCTAGAAAGAGGTACAGAGAAAACGACTTTACAGTTATTGTCGCACGAAGCAGATGGCCTGATCGGCAAAATGCAAACAGTTGTTTCTCATGTCGCGGATGACAAGTAACCCGGGTTTGTCCTGTCGAGTTGTTACACGTTGTATTGAGCTGTTAAACTCTCAAATCGTCAAGTGCGTTTGCTTTGTGGTCGCTGGCACGGCGATAAATGACGCCCTGTTTGTTCTGGAATTAGGAACGATTCAAGGATATGTTTGCGGTTGGACCAACGCGCAGCGTCCGATCGGAACAACCGTTTTTTGATTTCGGCAATTAATGACGTCTGTGGTTTGTCCCGAAATCAGCTTACTGTTCGGCGACGTCTGGAACTGGCAATATCTTCAAAATCTGCACGTGAAGCTGGAAGCAGCGCAAGCTTCCTCTGCTCAGGTCCGCTGTCTGGGTCCTGAACATCTTAAAAGCTTTTGGATAGCAAACTGACTCATAAAGTGGCTTTGATTGCTTTTGTGGTTTTTGAAGTGTAGAGATTCGCGTAAGAACAGAGGCACGATTTTAAAGCCTGAGGTTTCGGAAGTGGGTCGTATAACTTCGCCAGCAACGATCTTGAGCTTCGTGTTTTCACTTCAAAAAAGGGACCAGACGGCGAAAAGAAGAAATTTACAATTAACTTTGGTGCTGGACAGCAGAGAGCACGACCCTAGTGCACTTCAAACTAGTTTGTGGCACTTCTCGAGAGCGAGCTTTACGTAATAAGATCCAGGTCATGTTAGACTGGTCACGTGTGCTTTGTAGTTGTATTTTTTGCGCATATCGCTGAGATCCAACAGCAGTAATATCTTTGCAGGCTATAGTACTTCTCGCGGACCACATCATCAATAAAACACAGAATAAGCACAGCGAATTCTTCGTTTATCGCTTTCATTTTATCTCGTACATTAAAATATGTACCATTTTTACCCAAAACCGATTTTATTTTTGCCAGACCCGGTTTTCATCAATGCAAACTAGAACGAATTTTCACTTAGAACTTTTGTGAATATCAAATGAAACGTGTTCCAAATTCGTGACGAAAATTCACCCACACTGGAAAATTATGCAGTTTTGTCGGTATTATTACACATCAAACTACGCCCATTCTTAATTCATCCTTTAAAAATTACGTCACTTTATAATCTGTCATAAAACTGCGGCTTCATTTGAAAACGATGAAGCCGAAGTTTTTGCACTTTCAGGCAAGTATCCATTCCTAATGTCATATTCTGCTCCGTAAACGTTACAGAACGTTACAAATGTTACAGAGCTACCATGCTGTCTAAAGGAATGGGATAATGGAAGTTGTAACTGCCGTAGCCACCCATTTTCGAACACGCCATGCTTAACACAGGACAGACTAATGCAGTGTTGTACGAAATTCCACACCACCCATCCAAGAACAAAATGTCTTAAGCAAGCCGTACAGCTGTTTTGTTTCTTGAAGAAATAAAACATTGTCCATCAACATTTCCTCAGCACCACTCAAGCCCCGCCGCAGGTCCGCAGCCAGCTGATATTCTCGGTGGTGGCAAAATAATTGTAACTTGATGTTGTGCCTGACAACTAAACATGTTTTTGAAAAATTCGCGGGGGGGAAATTGCCCCGGTTACGGACCTGCCCTGCCGGCGGAAAAACTGACATCACGCGACCGAATCGCCGAAAGCGCGGATCGGCAACACCTGCAAATCTGATTGGCAACGGCGCCAGGACGCGAACAAGTTGCGCATCGCTCACCTGAGACCACTTCTGCACGGCGTACTTCACCAGACATTGCCGCACTAGGCACGGTCGCACGGGCGGCATTGGTTTGGTGCGGGGGCAGTATTCCGACGGCACGCGCACGGTCTCCCCTGTGCCCAACTTCTGCATGCAGCGAAACTTCCCTTCTTGTTCGCCTGTGCCACATGTGCGACTGCACTGCAAGATGAGAAAGACGTTGTCAGGGCTATTGGCAAAGTCGTTTCAGTTTGAATTAAGCAATAGTCAAAGGGCAGTTTTTTTCAAGCAGCGGAAGGCTACTTGCAAAAGTTTGTGTTTTCAAGACACGTTCACAGGCGTGGGCACACGAGAATTGTGCAATCGTTTTTCTGCGCAGCCGCTGTCACAATACTACTTCCTTGCCAGAACAATTGCGGTTGCGTGAGAACGATCTCTGCGAGGATGATTTTACCTCTTTAGATAAGTGTGAGAATCCAAACTGGTGCGTGCAAGCCAAGGGCGTACGCAAAGGGGCGGTTGGGGTTTAAAAACACCCCTTGAGCTTGATATTTTACAAAAACTTTATTATAAGGCGATTGTATAGGGCTTGATTTTTTTTTAAATGAGGGGAGAGTGTGTAGAAGAATACGCCTATTATGTCAACGAACTTCGCTTGAAAACATGAATATGGCGTCAAATTGTGACGTCACAAACAGCGCACACCAAATACAAATGACCACCATCTGCCACTGAATGAACCCACCCCCCATGAAAGCTTTCTGCGTACGCCACTGATGCAAGCCTACGCTCTCAACCTAGCATTGTAGTTATTTTAAATCCGTCGCAAATGAGTTACTTTTTCACTTGTACCGCTTGGCTACGGGCGAGACAAACGCTGTTAAAAATTGTTCACCAAAGGCATGTACAAAAATTCTGGCCATTAATGCACGAACCTTTAGAAGTGGCAACTGTAAAACATTAGTGAATTTAAGATGTATTTCATGACTTCAAACTGTAGTTTTGCACATTCGACGCTAATAACTCTCTGTTTAAAATGACAAACGCACATGCAGTATCGATAAAATGAGCAAAGCAATTTTACGAAACTTTTAGGTGGAAATTTAAGTGAACCACCGTATTACGTCAAAGACGTCACCGTGTACAATGTCAACCGTCATATTTTGAACATAAACTGATGTGCAAAATGCAAAACTCCGCCGAAAAGCTCAAAATTACCTCGAACCGATGACGCATTACTGAACAGTTTTTGTTGGTATTATCATCAGCGATACTTTATCAGGAATTCCATTTAAAATTTTGTCAGCAACAATATTTTTTTATTTCCTCCTATCCGGAAACGCTGCACAGCACGAACGACGAGATCTAACCTTGCTCCAGTGTGAAAACGACCATTGCGGAGGACAGGCCACCTGAGAACAATTTCGTCTTGTTTGGGGCTTCGGCGCTGGGCACATTATGTCCGGCATCCGGATGCCCTCTTGCTGCGATCCGGTCCTCGCGTTCACGCCTTCCGGCTTCTTCCGGCAAATTACGGACCGGTTTTGCACTCCTCTGCCGCACGTTACGTCGCATTCTCCGTACGCGCTGATCTCCCACCTGTGAATGCGAGCGGAAAAATAGAAGCGGTCAGAACAAAACCGTTGACGTGTTTGCGCGAAGCATCTGTCACGGTCGACTGACGCTTCGCAAGGCATACGATCAAATGGCGATTTGGTTCGGTCGCTTTCCCTCCGAATTTCTGTGCTGGCTCCCAGGACGTACCTTAGCGACGTGTTCTACAACTTTTCGCCTGTGTGCGTCAACAATACGAGGGTGCTCAAGATGAAAGCGTGCCGAATGCTGCCGTGCAAGACCAATTACGCTTTAAACTCAAACGGTGAAGTTCTAAAGATTTAGCTTGAACTGAGGCGTGCATTGATCAATCATTTTTTTTCAATTTCCGATAGTGCAGTGGATAAACAGGAAATCACTAGGATTTGAAACTAATGGCTGCCAGGACCCGCCAAGAACCTGAATTACTTTTTCAAGAAAGAATCCATTCTTTTTCCGTGCATACGTACGCAAGACAAAAAATGTGGCAGTAAGCTAAGATTGATAAGGCTATATATCACACTGAGTTCCATTAGGACGGTTTGACATCTTATGAAAGTGCATAACTTTCCTTAGATTGCCTTACAACCCGCATGTTTTTCATGGCAATACGATAATATACTACGAAATAACGACGTGTGGTCTCCAAACGATCTTATTGTCTTAAACTCAGAGATATAAAAGAGGCACCTTCAAATTTTGCAATTCTGGTCTGTCTATTGTGTCAACCACAATCATAAAAGACATTAGTACTTGGCTGCGATAAACACGAGCGTCGAGTTTCGCAAATGTTAAGTGCCTCTCTCTATCGCAATTCCCAGTTTCGAACAAATTGCTGTACAACCCACAACCATGCTAAAATGACGACACGTTGAACGAGGAAAGCGCTGGTCAACATTGGTCTTGATGTAAGCATGCCTCGACGGCACCCTTTGAAATATGAGCCCATAACGTCGGGTTGCGATCTTCAGAAGGCGTGAAATTAGTTGCGATGTCTCGTTCACTTACAAGATGTGAGTGCCGAAGATGGCTGCCGTCCAGCCAAACTCAAGAAACTCTCAGCAGCTGCTTGAAGTCGGATATGAATTATGACGAGACATCAAGTGCTCAGCCATTACACACGATTTCGAACAGCGAGCTGGAGGTGTTGCCAGCAAGCGTTACATTTCTTTTGCGGTTGAAGTATCACTGACAGGGTTTTTCAATTTTACGTTGTCGGTCAAACTGCTGTACTGAATGGATTCGTATGCTCTTGACCAAAACGAGCTTTCTGATACAACACCGCGTTGTAGTTTGGTTTCTCGCTGAAGCAAACGCAGCGATCACTACAAGCATACAACACGCGACGCGTGCAAAAACACTTCGCGAAAAACAAATTTGTTAAAACAAGATGAAACGCCAATAGATAAAATGACCTGAACTGACGTGAAAATACAGCAGCTCTTTCACTCGCGGCTCAAGACGCCAACAAACCTGCCGCAAACACGGCCAAAGTTAAGCACCAGCATTACGTTGTCAAGCACAACCCACATGACAGGAGACGTGAAGGGGCGAAAGAACAGCAAGGCGGGTACACGCTTTTATCAGCAGCCATTAGTCACCCTGGAACAACAAAGGCGCAAACAAGTAAACAACATCCGGGTCTTACGCGGCTGATCCCTGTCTAGTTATTACAGCAGATGCCTCAAGCGCAAAGTTTATAACCCTGGCCCCGCCGATGACGTATACAAAGCGAAGTCATTGTCTTTTGTTGGCAGTTGGAACGAAAATCGCGTCTGAAGCAAGTTGAACGACTTGCGCTGGACAATCGCAACCTTTTGATCGTCAGGTCGGACATGACGTGATTTTACAACATTATGAGTCAGTGTGACAAGATTACCCCATACTGCAAATAAAACAAGGGTGTTTTGGGAGAATCGAAATGGGCAGAAAATAGATCCATAATGAAAAAAATTAAGTCACCGATAAGGCCGAATCAGGAGGAAATACCCGCATAAAAACTACAGCTTGTCATTTTTAGCTCGTCGGCCGACCAAATATTTCCTCTAAAACCGTTGCTCTGCAACGCACTGCCGATGTCACAAAAACAACTGAAGGTCATTTGTTTTGAAAAGTGATAGAAAAGAAAAATCTGCCGACTCGTCACTTGGCGGTCGCACATCAGCATCTTAAGAAGAAGAATGGCAAGGTCTTAATGGTGCATTAGAACTGTGCAGTGATAACAGGTCTCAGGAAACTTCCTTTGCAACGTGAAATTTGTTTTCGCAGGAGTCATTTTAACAATGTCCCAAGCTAAGCCTGTGCTTTTCAGATGCGAGAAGTCTCTAGAGTTCGTGTAAACACAGAATCGTTGCATTCCACTTGGATTAAAGCGATAAAATGGTATTAGTTTTCACGTTAACGTTCGCAGTTTTTCTCCCAGGTAAAAACACTGCACGATTACTTAATTTCTTCATTGGGCTTGCTCCAAGACATTGCAATTTTCTGCTTAATCCCGTCGAACAAGTGTTATTCACTGAGTGGCCACTTCGTTAAAACCTGGACCACAAGAGGCTGAAACAGTAGACTTTTAAGCAGGATTTGCATGCTCTGGTGAAAATTTATCGGCGAAAAAACCACACGCTGACGTTTACAACAAAATGATTCACTTTAAAATGTTTCTCTGGCTAAATTCATGCTGTACGCCGGGTAGAAAATCAGCACTATTGACGGCGACATTCGAACTCCCGCCAACGTACAACAGCAGAATTGTCACGAAAAGTTGCGTCACGCTTGGGTGGCATTGGTGGGCTGGCACGTCGAAGGCGTACACGAAAAATTAATCTTGAAGATGAAATCGTGAGCAGGCTTGTCACAACAAACCTTTCGTCGAAGGCAATCACATCAGTGAAGTACTGTATTGCACACCTAATCACGACTTCCGTCTTCATAATGCAACTGATTTAAACCATGAAGCCGGTATACGGAAAGTATTAGCTTGGAACGTGGAAAATGACAGAATTAAGTCCGTTTGGCCGCAAACACAACCCACGTCCACGCCGTACCGTGATTTGGACACAAATTCGTGGAAAGAAAACTGTGCACAATGACGAAACTTTTCCAAGCTGTTCAAGTGAGCTTCTTGAACGGAATGCAACAGCTCGGAAGAATTAGGCTTGAAAACGAATCAGTGCCGTCAAAGGCTGCTTTCAGACAACTTTTCATAAGTAAAGTGCTGTAACTCCATCCACGTCGTTACACGCATAAAGAATACGCGTCTAGCGCCTTCTTTACCATGGTCTCAGTCGCGAGAAAACGGATAATATTTGAAGAAATAAGTCGAACGGCGTTCACACAAAAACATCAGTTTTTTGTCTAGGTAACAAATTGTTTCAATTTTTGTTAACCACCCAGTTTACGCAAACAGCGGCGTTTGCGAGCAAACCAAGCAGCAAAGTTCTCAAACCCCGGCATCGGGAATACCAACACAAGCTGGAAACCTAGACGAAAATCAGCCATAACAAAGCTGCAGGCAAGAGGCCCTACAATGAGCTTAAGCCATTTGAGCGTTTGCTTCTAACAAAGTTGTATGCATTTACGAGGTTCCACTGCTTTCGTCATCACACTTTGGTTTGGTATGTTTAGGTTGTGTATTTGTGATCGCCTCACGCAAACACATTCGTGTAATTTACAGACGGCTTTCAGATCATCTGTGCTCTGCGGTCACAATTTCCAAACCAAAACATCAAAAATGTTCGCGGCAGGCGGAAAAACTCTATGGTTTCCTAGTTTCCATGGTTGGACTGAAGAGTTGCTATCCAACAAAAGTTTAAGCGGCGGTGTTCATTCGCCGTTAACACGCCAGAGGCATGCACTGGCTGACATGGAAGTCAAGATGGATTCGTCAAATAGCGCCGTCAAACAGTGGTTTCGACTAAAAGCACAAACGAGAGGTTTTCACTTGGCGAACATCTCCGTGGCGGTTTCAATCAATCAACAAACACTATTTGCGCGGTATTACGCAAAGCAGAGCAAACCACGGCAAACAATTTGGTAAGATTTAACGTCCTGGATTGCCACCGTTGGAAATCTGGACCGCACTTGGCGTGCCCTGGATAAGAGTCTTCTTTGATCTGCACCTTAAAACCGGAACCGTGCTGTCGAAGCAGGTGCTCAAAGAATTATCAACAGCTGGCAAGTGGAGTTGAGAAACGGTAAGTGCGAAAATGTAGTGGTGTTGCCAGGGACCAGAGTTTTGTAGTACTGTACAAGCTTGCAGTAGGTAGTGGCAACACAGCAAGTTTTTTTTAGAAAAGTTGTCGGACGCTATTAACAAGTAAGACCAGCTGGGCATTTCATGAACCCGAAAGTCACGAAAGCGCTCACCTCACAGGCCAGGGGGGTCAAAGGAGCCATGACCCCCAAAAAAATTTCTAGCATATCCTGACGTTTTGTGCTTCGAAAGGCGGTATCCCCAATACTGTTGTTAGGTTAAAGTCCAAATATTTGGCCCCTCCCAAAATTTTGGGCTGGCTACGCTACTGGCTCACCTTACATTCATTTGCAAAAACTAACAAAGAGTAATATTTGTCTGCTTCTAAAACGCCTAAACGCTCTAAAGCTCTAGCAGATGATGGCAGACTAGCTACACGAGACACACTGAAGTATGGACATACAAGCTGCTGAGCATTACTGTTGCTGAGCTGTAATGGAAATAACTGTGAGGGAGACAATTGCCACCTGAAACGCACTGCCGCCGGGACAATTGCTACATAGGTTAACTTCCACATAAAGCAACAATTGCCACCTGCGTACGTGGCAGCTAAACAATAGCTTCGTGAAGGACAATTCGGTCAGACAGCTGCGTGATTGTTAGATTGAACTAGACTATTCTACCGGCGGTTGCATGAGCTTGGCGGAGGCCTAGCAACAGTCTAACAAGATTTGACTACGTGCAATCGACTCAGAGCTTGAAAGCTGATTGCAGTGCTTTCAGTAGCAAGGTATAAACTGAAACCTTAGAAAAAGTAGATTTGTGAGAAAGTTGTATTCGAACGTTCGTGTGCTTGTGAGATCCGCTGTTATGGAATTTATCGAAAGCGAGCGGGGTCAGCTGAAGCTCATGTATGATGATTTTGTTTACGTGAAGCAAAAAAACTTGCTCAAAGGTGTTGTATCCTATGAATGTGAAAATCGCAAACGTGCCAAATGCAAGGCAAGAATCAAAATTTGTGGAAATGAGATTGTTTCTTACGCAAGGAATCACAACCATCCACCTGACAAATGCCGGGTAGAAATATTGCAGATAAAACGAGAGATCAAAAATAAAGCTATTTACACACAAGAAACAGCGAAGCAAATCATAACAGAAGCGGTACATACGGTGTCTTTAGATGCTTTGGGACATCTGCCTCCTTTAAATCATATGAGCCGAACTATTAGACGCTACAAGAAGCAAGCTCGCGAAAAACAAATGAGTCCAAAAGGTACTAAAACACCGGCAAGTGCGCCTGAGGCCAACGTCAGTGCTGGCGATGGCAATGTTTTGTGTAGCAAGCCGCTTTGCGACAAGCAAAGCAACAAGCAGTGAACCCCTCACTATCCTGTCCGAAGGAAGCCAGGGTTCTGGCTTGTGCGAAGCAACATTTTCACCGGGATTACTGTTAATTCAAACTTGCTGTTTCAAGCAAGAGCAACAATTTGCCTGCAGTTCTGTTGGAATCTAATTTGCATTTCGGTGAGGTCACCCTTCTCAGTGAACAAGGTTGTACGAGCAAACACGTGACAATGACTGAGCTCACGAAGAAACAGTAGGCAAAAAAACAAGTTATGTTCTTCATAAACTGCCTCGAAAGGCTGAACCAGGCAAAAGCAAAGATCAACTTGCAAGTCTGCACCCTCCGGACAGTTAGGGAAGAGAAACAGTTTGCCTCGTTATCAGTCCTGAAGACTTCGACTCAGACTAACTTTCTGAACAATTATGGTTAATGTCAGATGCGAAGCTGCTTGTTTGTAGGAAGCCCCTAGAGCTGTGGTTCCCAAATTTGGACGTACGCCCCAGGGGCGCAACGATGTTAGATGGCCCCGGGGCAAGAAGCAAGTTTGGCATCCCTATGGTCGAATCTGACGTCTTTTGGAAGCAAATGTACTGTATTTTAAGAAAGCATAGATGACATTATTGGGACTATTCGGCGCTCCCTCAAGTCATTCGGCGCCCCAGCAGTCATTCGGCGCCCCCATAGTGATTCGGTGCCCGGGGAATTGTTTTCCTCTTGCCCCCCTCGTTACGCCCCTGGTACGCCCACAGGGGGGCATTGAGGCCGATTGACGAGATCTGGGTCCAAAGCTTGTTTGAACTAAGGTGCTGGCGTGTTAAGCTGCTTAGCTGAAACGGAGTTCATTTTTTAAATCATGAGACTTGTATATCAGCACATGGGGTCAATCAGGATTTTAGAGGTGATTAATGTTGGGAACCACTGCCCTAGAGTCACAGTACGACGTTTTAAGCCTATTAAGCGACTGAAACGAATAGTATCTGAACAAGCATGGAGAAGTTACCTTTGATACGAGTTTCACCGCCTACGTTTGATCAATGACTAAGCGGTAATTGCTTCATGCCTGTACAACTCACGCGTTACCATTAAATGTTTGCGCATTATTGTCGACAAACACTCCTGACCTAAAGTAAAAACATTCTTTTATTTCGTCATACAAATCGTTTTCTGAGGATGAAAGCGTCACTTTAAGGAGCTTTTGTCTTTTTAAAGTTCTTAAAGTTGTACTTATCTCGTCAGAATCGAACCACCCAGGCCCGTAGCCAGGTTTTAAAGTTTGGTGGGGCAAAATACATTTTAGGGGGTCAAGTTTTTATTACACGTTTAAAACAAATATTCTTGGAAACAACACAATTTGGGGGGTAACAAATATTTAAGCGTGGCTACGGGTCTGGCACTACCATGTTTCGTAACTGTTGTGAGCGTAGTATTTCGATTTGCTGCGGTCTGCTTAGTTTGTTGATACTGCGGTGTTTTTTCCTAGCGCGTGGTTCAAACAAAGTCCTAGGAAAGCGTGATAGACTGTTCAGACGTGATAGCCCAACCCTCGGTGAAGTCGGCTCGTGTGTGTCTTGCTTGCCATCAGAACACCTTCATGGAAAACGAAGAGCGTACGGCTGAGGCATAGGCAACCTCAGCATTACACCATAACAAATCTCTTCCTGGGTGTCTCTGTGTATATGGTCTTGCCATTATTCGTATGTACAGTACTCTGTGCGTTTTAATGGACAGTATGTGTGTCGTGTTTGCATTTGACACTTGATTACATTCGCAAAGACTTCGTCATGGCATGAAGGAACAATGGGCCAATTGGTGGCAGTGCCGTAGTTGGTTACTTCCTAAAACACGATTTGGTGTAAGCATTTTCATGTGCTTCTGAAGCTTGTGTACTGTAACTAGAATGCTTGTATCTCAAACGTAAAACCGCAAATGGAGAACAACGCTTGAAATTCGCAGTGAACAACGGGGCTTCGGCACAGAAATAGGTAATGCGCAGAAACGCTAGAATAAGTCAAGCATGAGTTCTCCGCACGGTGACCAAAACAGAGTAAATGACTTCACTTGCAACATGCGCATTGCAAATAATTAGAATTAGAAAAGACCCTCCCCAACACACATGAACGATTAATTTGAGCTTCTTCGTGTCCGGCGTAAGCTGTTTTCCAGATTTGCAAAAAACAACGAATGTGTGTCTGCTTTTTTTCAGATACAGGGATGGATGTTAGATTTTAGGATCCGATGCAAATTCTCAGAAAGGGGCGCCAAACCTAACACATCAAAATCGTTGAGGGGGCCCCTTTGGCACATTTACACATAACTTTTGCTTTTTTTTAAAACCATAGGACTTGCTTCAGAGCTTTTGTGGCTCTAGAGTGGTTCTTAAGCAAGCTTTTTAACCAAACAATGCTAAAACTAATTGTGAAACTCTCAAACCCACGGCATCTCTGAAGCCAGTTGCATGTTTTTTGGGGGACCCACGGCATCTCCGAAATAGGGGTGGGGCAAGGCGATCACCTTCCTAATATCCATCCCTGTTCGGATGACTTTTTTTAGAGAACTGTAATGCTGCAGTTTTTGTGACCCGGTGTTATATTTATTTGTTTAGAGTCCACGAAGTTTTTACAGAAGACGGTTCAGTATAATTTTGTAAAATTTAGAAGTACCGATTCGGATTATCGAGCGATCGAGCGAAAATATGCGAATACCGTGCAAGCGGGCACATCGGTGCGCGGATTCGTTACTCAGATCTCACCCAATCTGTAAATCATCCCGTTTAGAAGTTGTTGCTACTCGTGAAACAAGATTTGTAGGATAATGACCAGTCACTGCTTTCTCCAACCGACCAACCCATTCGTACAAAAGGACAAAGGAAAAAAGAAAGTGATTTAGAGCTGATGAATTTAACATCGTCGTTAGGTGCCACAAGCTAGAAGGTTACCACTGGGAAATGATGTTTGCAGACGCTACAGCTTTCAGCTTAAACAATGACATTCTTTATCATCCCATCGCAGATTTGCAATTGCTTAAAGCTTATTTATTGCTAGTGGTCACACGACCATTCCTCAAACTTCGTTCATGATTGTTTGATGCTCACCGCAGTCCAGAAACGCAATATAGACAACTGACGATTCGCGAAATCACGGCATACTCCTCCCAACCGCTCGCGATCATTTGATGTTTACGACAGACGCGAAACGGCTTTGTCCACATCGAATGGCCGTTAGTGAAATACAGGGAATCACACGCTCCTAAAACAAATTTACTTCCAAGGATTTAAACATATCTGTTCAAATGTACACCCGTCAGCTACAAGCATCTGCAAACGAAAGTCTTGTTGACGTAGCTGATGAGCTACGTTTGGGGCAAAATAATCAAAATTGTAGACTTTCTCTCGCAGTGATTGATAGCCGACATTTGCTAACTCGGTCTGCGTTTCACTACGTTCGTTCTACTCACCTAATTGGAAGAGCGTGAATGGCTTGCGAGTCGATCAAACGGAGCAAGACTAAAAGCAAGAGCAAGTTCGTCCCATCCGGCGTGGTGGCATGCCTGACAATGCGCGGGCATTGATTCGCGGCCAAGCGCCTGGTTTGGCTCAGCACTTTCCTAAAACGAGCAGATGAGGTTGTTAGCGGTTTCGGCGATTGACACGCGGTCGACTGCGTAGACGTGAACTGCGTGGAGTAACCTTGACGATGGACGGAATGCTCACAACCTCTGGCAGCATTTCTCAAGCGTTTCCCAGTTTCCCAAGCAACGTTGCCGCTCGGACAAAGTCTTTTGAAGCTTTTCGCAGAGTGGGGAGTGCTTCGCAGGTCGGCTTGCGCACTTTCGGACACGATCACTTGCGCGTTCGCACTCGAGTCCAGGCGCTGGCAGTAAGGTGGACAGGACGGCGTCACGTCCTTTGTCGCCTGGCACACGCCGCCTTGACGTTTGGCATGATGCTCAATTGCGTTAAAATACTGCCGCTCTGCAACCGATTGTTGGCCAGGTGTGGAAAAGTGTGTATGATTGCTTGAATAAAATGACTGTTTGCATTTACAGCAGTTCCTAACTTGGCAACGCATTCGCGATTGAAAACAACCATGCGATGGGAAAGGGTTTAGCGTCACAGCGCAGCAACAACGAATCGCAGTCTTCACTGGGCCGCCGTTATCGGAGGTTAGGCTGTGTTCGATGGTTTCTCGGAAGGTGGCAGCTTCGCGACTTGCAACGTGTTGTGCGTGGTCACGGCGTGCAGCTGCTGCTAACTGCTGGACGTTACTTGGACTTGCTGGCAAGGTCGCATCAAGAGTTTTTTTTGCGGAGACCTCGGATAGACCTAATATTTTTTGAAACACGATAAGGCGATTAGGCGATTTGTTGACTTCGGGGAGAAGAGCAATGGAAAACATGACTACGAAAGAAAGTTTTCGTGTCAGCAGCGAATTGAGGCAGGGCGATTCGACGACCAGGGTTGCATAAGTAATGGCGTGACCTTGCGATTTTTCGGAAATCGATAGAATAGATGAGCAGTTGGGATAAAAGTAACCCAACCGTGACTTTCTTTTCTTGTAGTCTGGTTTCGAAGCGCTTGTCATACATTCCACAAGCCAACCCATCTTTTGGCACTGCCGTGAATCCATCGCACGACGGTCTCCATCGCAGGATTGAATAATCCAAAGATGTTCCCTCATGTCTTTTGCAGTTGATTCCAAGTATATTTAATCACTTTGTTTTAGTTTGGATGAAACAATGTCTCAGCCTGCGTTATTGCTTTTGCCATGTTTTAAATAAACAGTCTCCTAACAAGAAGGTCCTGGTAAGTCCAATAGAATGGCATCTTTCAAACATTTCAAAAAGCTACGCGTTTGCAACTGAGAGTAGTTTCGACCGTACCACATTACACAGAGGCGTGACCGAGGAGAAAATTATGACACCCTCGGCATTGAAACAGAAATTCCAAACTACATTATCTCATTACACATACACTCACTCAACATTTGTTGATCATTAATCACTGAAATTAAACAACTTTTATCGTTTCATTCGCGCGCTTTGGTTACTTTCCGTTCGTAACAGAAGTGCCATCTCTCAATTCGAGCACCTTGCTCTGATACTGCTGTGGCGGTATTGAACAAAATCTACTAAATAACCTCCGCAGCAAGACTCTTTACACAAACAAAAATGCTGCAATCTGAATGGGATTGCTTCTGATTCCAAATTGAAACGTAGAGCAGGAAAAGCAGACGTCACATTCGACATTATTTGCGGACGGGTTGAACGAAAAAGGCCGCTTGAGTCGCTTATCTTCCGATGAAGACACTCGGCACAGCGACTGCTCTGTATTTAGCACGTTTTGACCATTAGGACGCCGAGAACATGTTGTTGTGTGGAACAGCTAAATGAGCGGCAGATCAACTACAGTCTGAAATCCTTTTTCTTATTTTTCCGTTACGCTCACGTTCATTCTCGAACATTTTCCTTTTTTTAATTTTTACGTTTCGTTCACCGTTCATTTTCTAACTTTACCACGACATGACTTCTTAATGTTGATCGCAAATTTCAAGTCGTTCAATAGAAAAATCTGAGTTTTCGAACATCGACAACATCAGACCCAAAGACTCCAAACGCAGTTTGCTGGTTCTGTTTGTATCTAAAATAACTGATTAGGCTCTTTAGAGAAATTGATTGTGTATTCATTCAAATCATGAAGTGGCCGGTTGCTGACTTTTTCTTCATGGAGGCTTATTGTTATCCTGATCACGTTACGAGTATCGTCAGTGTTATTTGAGGTTTGGCTTTGGTGACCGTTAAAACATTTTCAGGGACTGTAACTATTTTATCTGAATACCGAGATGGGTGTAAGGAAAGATTTTAATACGGAGGTGCAAATTTTAGTGGTGGGCATAAAATTTTTAGTAGCGCACACATATAAGTTATGCCATGATATTGCACTTAATACCATAAACTAGGTACTGCTGCGTCGCTGCAAATCCTGTTCGCGCACTTCAAGTTTTTGGTCGCGCGGCGGGAGTTCGCGACCTCATTTGTGCAACGTTGTTTTAGTATATTTTGGAGATGGTCCTGAAGCAAGCTCTACTCTACTTCAAGAGACCGTTGTAAAAATTTGAGAGACCGCTTCGGTATCGCAAAACGCCTTAAAAAACACTGACTATCATCACTGTTGTTATTCGTCTGAATCTGTGCACTGGCGGATCCTCTGTAACCTCAGAATTTTGGCAGAGCGACAATTCAACGGTGGTACGTTTAATATGTAGCGCAACTTAGCAGTTTCTTACATTGATCTTGTGTTCTCTAATCGTGTTTGCAGTTGCAGAGAGCTCAGGCATTCGGGAGATTCGTGTCGTTGGCTGCTGCCTCCGATGTTCACGTCTCCCGACGACTGTGCTCTCGGCAACTGAGCGTATGATTCCCGTACCCGATTGCCCCAAGTAGTAACATCTGCGTCCAAAGGGATTGGGTTTCAAAATCTGGAGCTGCCGTTGGTCTATCGAAGCGAGATTTGGTTAGTAAATACTTCAAACACACTTCCAAATTGCACCGCGGTTTCACCTGAGGCTTAAGCTCTGGAAGTTAACACGCGTTGACTCTTTCCAGGCCAAAAGTTGCACCAAGCTGCTTGCACATCCTCACTATTGGTCAAAAACTGTGGTCTGTATCCTGTCCTGTTTGTTTTCACTGAAACATTTCGGTCATTTTGCTGAGACATTTTGGTTACTGAAACAGTTCGGTCATTTGTCTCACGGTTGTAATAAAACTCACCCATAACAATGTCTTTTTAACCTATATTTTCAAACGTTCTGACCGAAATGACTTAATTTTTTTCAGTCATTTCAAAAAAGTTTCGGTCTATGACCGAAGAAAAACCCAGATCACTGTCACACCGTGCAGACAACTGATGACACACCTTCGACTGGCTGTATCTTCAAATTCGGATAAATCTGCGATACGAGATTCGAAGTGCTTACAGGGTAACAGCTGCGATTTCAACATCGCCTTTTACAGGTTCCTGCAGCCAACTTGTTCTGAGCAGAACGTAACCATAAGTGAAAGCGTGCGCAGTTTAAAATACTCGGCACTCACGTATTTAATGCTGCATATTGTACTTAAAAGCTGCAACCAGTAGTTTTCAACAAACGAGGCGTTCTTTTATTGCGGTATCTGTACCAATTCTGCAAAGAATTTATATTGAAGCCGGGCGAACGTCACACTTTTCGCAAGCTCAGCATGACACGGCTGCTGCCCGTGCGCGATGCTGGTGGCTTCAGATTTTCTTCAGCTACAATGGATCCACAAGGAAGTGGACAAACAGTCTCCTCGGTTTATGACAGTGCTTAATCCGCAGCATCAGGCGTCGATCTTGTCCATTCAAAACAAGCTTCCTCGAGTCAAGTATCCACTTCCGCGGGCCGGACAATGCTTTCACGGTCTTTTTTTACTTACTTGATTATACCGCAAAGCAAACAGAGGCTCAAGAACGACCCGTTTTATGTACCCAGCAAACCACTTTGCACCCGTCGCAGAAAGATCTCCAGACCGCTCCAACGAGCTTATCCCTTCCCCACTTAAAGTTTTCACCAAGAAGACTGCTACTCACTTGCTTTACAGACCACAACCTTCAGGTTAAGTTCAAGGAAGCGAACTTTACGCTAGATATAAGGTCCTTCGGACCTCGCGTTCCCACACACATCAGTTTAGGTCTGTGGTGTCAAAACTGACTAAGCTCCAAAATGAGCCCGATTTTGTTTGTGTAACCGAGGTCTCACCAGTATAAACGTTTTAGCAAATGGTGAAAGCGACCTGGGGCAATAGTTTAGTGAACCAATTTGATGGATAGATGTTATCAATTGATGTTTTTTTCGTGCCCAAGTGTGATCTGAATTTGCATGTGCGTCGCACGCGAGTCCTACGTTATAAATCTGTCTGCAACGCACATGCATTTTCATTTTCATTTGGGAACCGAGTAAGTACCATGCATGATTCCTACCGATTTTAAAGGCTGCAATGACTGCCTATCCGTTCAAACAGTCCGAAGTAATTGTTCGCTTGAGCATAACTCATACCAATGTGTCGGTTTAAAAAGTACGACTGGTGCAAACACACACACACGCAAGCAAACTGATTTGGGAATAACTTTAAAATCCTGTTATGGCCTTGTATGCAACAGACAAAAGATTCACCTATTTTGAAACGTTATTTCAAAGCATTTAAGTGCCATCTCCGACCAGGTATGTACAAAAAGATATGTGAAAACATATGCTGCGCAAAACCAGTTTGGATCATACCAATCGTTTATTTTTTAAAATTATTTATGGATATCTAAACTACTACAGTATAAAGACTAGAAACAATCTTCTAGACTTGGTGTTGTCAACATCTATTTGAATATCTTTCTATCAACATTCAAATGCTGTGATTTTAAACAAAAGGTATTTGTTAGATACCAATAGTAACTGGGCGAAACTTGGCGCAAATCTTCAAAGCAAACAGTTGTGTTTATCCAACTAAGTTGCTGAAGAGTCGACATTCTAAATTGAAAATTCGATTTTCCCCAGCTTTCCAAATAGCACAGTGAAGTATGTTACACCTTTCAAATACGTCACCCCGCATGACTGATACACGTCACGGTTTTTAATGCCGTCATGCAAAGCTCACTGTCACTCAGGACCAATCCGGCAGAAAAACTGCGAAAGCGATTGCTGGCCACCACGGCTCTCGTGGTACACGATGTCTTTTAACACGCCGCCTAAAGCGATTGGCTTCTGACCCAGCACGAAGGACGTAGTTGTTTCGAAGGTGTCTCGTTTTTCTGAAAGGGTTCGTTTCCAGTCGGGAGCCAATGATCCACGAATGTGATGTTTGTAACTTCGTTCACTATCCGAAAACTTCAGAGAATTCTATTTTCGAAAAAAAAACAACTTCCAAAACACTTTTATAAGCAGGTGCTCGAAACAAATCTTAAGAGTTGTTGTTTATTTTTGTTTTCTTATGGTGTATCTCCCACTTCCCTGTTATCTCTGGCCGCAGACCACATTTCACGTGGCTGACCACAGACCCATTTGTGACAAAGGCTCCTAACAGAGAAGATCCTTCTAGTCGCACATAAAACAGTGAATACCGCGGTAACGCTTGCTCAGTAATTGAAAACAATGTCCAAAATTTGAGGAAAAAATTCAGCTTCGGAATCTAAAGTAGCAGTTAAGACGCAGTTTTAGGATGGACCGAAGCAGAGATCGCAGGAAAAGAGCAAAGCCTCAAAATGAGAACAAATTGACATACATTTACTTCAGTCAAATACGAAAGCTCTTTCAGTTGCTACTCGAGTTTTGCTTCATAAACCGATAATTTTGAGCGAAAGCTTCTATTTCCAAAAACGCGTTAGCAAAACTTTGCGGAAAGATTTGAGATGTCGCAAAATAATTTTGAAACGTCGACCGACAATCTTTCCTCTGCGACGCACGCTTGTGTTTCCCAGTGACTGACGCAATTTACAGTGCTCAGCGAACTTTTACTAATTTTACAAAAGATGGCTTCCTTCTCCATCCACACGCATGTTCTGGTGGGTAGGGTTTTTCAAAGATTATGTTATGTTTTGGAATGAACAAAACAAGTTAAAACAAACGTGTTAAAGCAAACCGTTCGCTAAAGCTTCAAATGAAGTATTTTATACTCTACGCATTGATCCTATTCAACACAACGCCAGTAGGACAACGTTGTACAAAAAATATCATTTTGTCGAAGTGTTCCAAAACGCAACTACGTCCTTCGCGTGCCGGGGAAGTTGCTTAGCATTTGAAAATGCTAACAACGATCCAATCAATCAAAAATCTGTTTGTTTCCAGCGTGAATATCAAAGATATTCACGTCCTCCTCAAAACGTAACCAAACTCAGTTGCATTGGCATCAGTTTGCATCAATGAAAGGCTCGATCGACCAATCGCTTTTACTTCGACAAAAAGAAACGATGTTGTTTCGTACCCTTCACCGCTGTAAAAAATCGGTTAGAATGATTAATTCCTGTCTGGCAGGTTGTAAGCTTTGATTGCTGTCTGGCTTTCAAGTTAATTATTGATAAATGTAAAGAGCAACTAGGTCAAGGCAAGTGTTCAGTAGTTGCGGTTTGTGGAGTACTTGCAACTAGATTTATTAGCGTAACGGTGTAAACCTGATGACAGAAGCTAATAAGAAGCGACCATCCGTGACGAGTCTTTGTTCGTTGCGGCTTTGCGCATTGCTTCGTAACAAAACAGCTTTTCAGCGCGTTAATGAGAGGGCGAGCAACCCTTGGCGGCAAATACCGAGTTTCGAACAGGTCGTCCCAGGAAACAGACTGAAAATATTTAGCAATGAAAACAAAGAGCTGAGACGACCAATTGCTACTGCTGAAGATGATTTAACAGAAAAAAAACAGCCACCGCGACTATCTGCTACCATGGAAACTTAGGGCTTCGTACGCAATGCGTTCGCTCAAGATGAGGTATTTCGACAAGGCCACTTTGTTTAAAATCCTTATATTCTTTCCTCCCCTAAAAGTTGCCTGCCACTTTCTTGCTTATGTTTGTATGCTTAACAGAGGGCGATGAATGAAAAAACTGTGATGCGTGTTCAAAACGCTATCTTTGATGTTGCAGCGAATGTCATTTGTTTTTTACGCTGTTGGTCGCCTGTTTCATCCCACCGAACAAAAACCGAGCGTATTTGAACTGAGTTTATTTGCTCAAAAAGTGTGCACGTTTAAACTGAGCTTTACTGCTTAAGACAGCTGCGACCGCATCGATATTTGATCCGGGACAGCAGTTCAAGGATTTCGAGCGCTATGAATTGAACGCTTTGTGAAGCATTGCAACAGCGCGGCGTTTGCACGTGACACAATAGTGGTTCGAAAACGACGAACCATCGGCAAACGGTCCTGCTTGATTTTCGCACGCAAAAAGACATGGCCGCACGACGAGGGGTGCTTCCGGTGGCGAAAGGTCGACCTATCGGCTTTGTCACATACCCATACTGCGAAGTACAAAAACTTAACCGCGTCATTTGCTGTTTTGGTCAAAGTGCTGAACAAATACGAAGACGTGCCTGCGACCAGAGTCAAGCGTCAGACAAAACAACTACAATAGCTCTTTGACCAACTTGCCTTGCTGAGCCGAAGCTGAGACACAAGTTCGTTCTCAAGGACGGCAGCTCGCCTATTATGGTGGTTTTTGTTTAAGGTTTGACCGAATCTTCGGAATTCACTAAGCCTGTCCAGGGATTCAGCTGCGGTCTTACTTACACCAGTTACTCTTGCTCGCTTTACTACTCGTGTGTAAACGTTCCTGAATGGTTAATACAAAAATCCATCTTGAGCGTTTGGTTGATTGCCGGGTTGGTTTATATATTTTTAGTTACATTTCACATCTTCGGAGATGTTAAGAAAACGAGGCGAGTTGACAGATAAAGCAAAAAACGGAAGCGATCCGAATTATAAAAATAAACGCATCCTTTTTTCAGTTTACTCATCTCCCACTAAGACATAAGAATTGCACCAACTTTTACGTTGTGGTATAAGCAGCATTTCACATCTGTTTTGTTTAATTAACTTTTTTGAGAAAGAACACGCCAGACTGAAAAGAAGACGAATAAAAAAAAACTAAAACAATATCTTCTACTAAAGCCAGCCGAATGAGTAGCAGGTTAAACCTGTCAGATTACAGTTTGATTTCCGGCACCTGCTAAACCAAATACGGAATCATACGAACGATGCAAGATCTCGTCTCAAGAACGGCAAAGTACATCGGCGAAACAGCTATACTTGATGGGTGGTCAGTTCCGCGTTATGATGAAAATATGATCGCAACATTGCACCAAACAATTCACTTGTATTTCCCATAAACTCAAAACTAACGTAGTCTGCATATTTTCGTGCATAAAAATACCGTCAATAGCTAGCGTATGTTGCAGAGGCGTATTCGAAAATGCTTTGATTGCCGACACCTGCAGTCAGACGCTAGAAAGCAGCCAACTGCCCCAAACAGCCACCAAATTGCAGGCAATTGCAAACGTTTTGACTCTCTGTAAACGGTTTGACTGCAAAACGTTTGTGTACTACTACTACTGTGGTTGCAAAATATGGAATATTTGGTGGCTGCATAAGATAGATCAACAGCGTTTTATTCGTCAACCCAGAAAATATAAAACTGCCTTCATCAATTTTGTCGCAAAATATTAACTGAACCTGTTACCCCTAGCCTTTCTGCTTTTCTATCTTCCATGGTGTTCTGCTGTTTTGCGCAACGCGCCATGCCATGAACTTCAACGCTCTGATACGCAACTGAACCTGCTAATGCTTGTCGAGGGTTTTTCAAACACACAAGAGCTAGGAGTCAGTGGCATGCTGTTTTTTTCCTTTTGTTTCCGTTGTAGAACCGCTTGCAAATGTTATGCGTGTGCTACTGAAGGAATCCGAATGCAAGGAATGAATTGGCTTGCGTGCTGACTACTGGTTCAGTGTCGGGTCACGGCAAATCGCGAGCCAACTGCGGTCGGAATGAACAGCAGGAAAGGTTTGCTGTTGAGACAAGCAGCATGACCGCCCAACACGGTTATCGAAGCTCAAACGCCGCGCGGTTTTCTACATGGGCCGAGCTCGCTGGGATAGCAAAGGAAATCCTGAAGGTGCCTAGCAAACATGCACCAGACTTGAGAGACCTTGGTTCATTTAAAGATTTTGTGGTCAAGCCACAAACACTTGGGCCCTCGTTACAGTACAAAGGGTTGTCAAAAGAACTCATGATTTGCTAGCTAAAGGCCTTTTACATGCAAAGCGTCATTTTTGAAAAATCTGTTTTTCATCGAGGTACACATGAGATAAGTTGATTCAGTCCGTCAAGAATGGCAGACCAGTTTCCTTGGGGACTTTACCAGTTTGACCTGTTAATCAGGGAGGGAACTGAAAGTGGAAGCAACAACGACGTTTGAATTCATAAGGCGCGAAACGTTGCATGGAGGGTGTGGCTGTGGAAGGACAATTAATTTTATGAATGGAAAAATTTCATTTTCATCACAAAGTAGCATGTTTTGTTTCGAGGTCAATTAAAGTTTAAAAATTAATTATTTTTCTCTACTTCAGGCACCGGCCTCCAAGATGACGCTAATTGTAGTTCTGCTGCGCAGATGGCTGAGAATTACTGCCTGAGAAAAGTAATCTCTAGGTTTAGGGCGAAATGTTGGGTGAAAATTGATTCAGTTGTGCGGTGCTGTTAGGGTCTGCAGACCATCTAGATTTCGGCAGCAATTTGTTTTGCCACTTAAAAAAACAGCCCATTTTTCCAAGTAACATCCTTAACGCCTTTTTCCTTGTAAAGTTTCTCGATACAAAATGGATTTCAGAAAATGGTTGATGGTGGTGAAAGATACAGCGTTACTGTTGCGAAAAATCTTTCCTTCGATCGATTCGGTTCTTCCACCAAAACTAGTGCGATTGGAAGTGAATCAATAACAAGTCCATTCCCTTTATCTGTACGGATCTATGCGGCAATGTTTGGCGTATGTACCCAAATCCACCGTTCAGCAAAAGCTGTCGTTTGTGTGACATAATACAGTATAACTGGATGAAGCAACGCATTGAAAAAGTTATTACAGCTTTGAGAAGTGAAGATGCTTTCACCGTTATATTCGGCTACGGCTACTGAGCAACTGCTTGATATTACCGCCAATTTCAAGAGTAAGCATTTTTCCTTAATCTGTCCAATTCAAGTAACGAAACAGCGACGCATTTCATTTGGTCGGCTTACTAATAAAAAACTGCCCAATACGTCGGTTTATTTTCAAACCGTCCGTTTGTACTGTCGACCACCGTAATCAGGTCGACGAAAAATAATAAGAAAGCCTTGTTTGAACTTCTTATCAAACAACGAGGTGGTGTGAGAGGGTTGTTTGAAAGGTCAATACAGTTGATGCCTTGTTAAAAGCAAACGTCTTTTATAGGCTTTCGAAATGTTTTAATATATCGTCAGGCAATAAACGTCCAGTGCTTTCCCCCTTAAAACGACAAGCGTCGGCAAAAGTCAGACATTGTTATTTCCCTTCACCTTACTTCTGATAGAATTTCACACGCGTGGTGTTAGCACAGTGAAATCAAGTACAGTGAATCTAATCACTGCTGCTCTGAAACCTTTTCTTTTCTTTGTACACTAGGCGACATATCAAACGCCACATTGCACAAGCCCTTAAAAACGTTTTCGTCACCAACACCGTGCTTAGTACCTCGCATAACGGATGGTTTTTCTGTTACAGGAGCAAGTATTGAAAATGTAAAATTTTCATAAGAAGATGATCACTTTGTGACCTGATTGGTGGCAATTTCTCAACGAATCTAGACAAAAGGATGAAACTAAAAATGTCCTTATCCGGCAAAGAATACAAACAAAACTTTTTATTAAATATTTTTCATTCGATGACGGTGAATTAAACGTATTCTTTTGAGTAAAAAAACAATGCTTCCGTGGTGTATTGCAGACTATACTGACAAACAAAGAACGTATTCCACGTATACGGGAACATAACTACACTATTTTTTCTGTTGAAACAGTTGGTTCAGCAGGGTATACTTCAAACTATTGAATTGTTCTACTTTATCAGAATGCGTGGAGGGTAAGATGAAAACGTTTGTCACTGACATTCGAATGCAACTGAAGTCAAGCATGACGACCACTTTTCACAAAGTTTAAATCCATCTGGATAAAATTCAGAACGATTGAAGAAAAGACGTTATTGTGCTGCCGTCATTATTTCTGGTTATCGTGCTTCGCACGGGATTCAGCAAACTTTCCGCGGGGTTCTGGAAGTTTTACGATGTGTTCATTGTCCGATTCGTGATAGATTAATCAAGGAATTTCAAAATCACGGAACAAAATAATCATGGATTTTTTCGAAATTATCGTCAGCGACCGATCGGCAAACGGCGTACTCAAAACATTTTCACACAGAATCAGTGTCGAATCGACCGACACGATGGCCGCCTGCGTGAGTGCCAAAGCAGATCGTTCAGAAGACACATGGACACGATCGCAGCTGTGGGTGAAAACATATCGATTTCAAGCAAACTGGTCACGTGCGCTTTGCCGAGTTTCGAGTGTTTTTAGTAAATGTTGAGCGGTTATTCCAAAACCGCTGCACTGCAGCGTGCTGAGGTAAGTCACTCGTCCCTGAAACAAAATTGCCTTTTGCTTATTACCTCACATTTCGACGAAGCGGACCTAAGACTCGCATAACCTTTGAAATGTTCAATAATACTAATAGATTTCAAACTAAAACAGCTGAAGAGTTTTGTGCACGATGAGAAAAAAATACAGAACGAAGTGTTTTACAGCACCTCATTTAAAGCCTATTTCATGACGTTGCAGAAAGATTTATTTGCTTAGCTGTTGCATCCTTGATGGTCCAGCCAGCTTTCTATTTCACCTAATGGAAACTTTAGGCATTGAAAAACTTGGGTTTTCACTAAAATGGCTGAATCATCAATTTCTAATAAACCTTAGTTGTTTCTGTTTCGACAGTATCGAGCAATAGACGTATTTTCTTAATTGTTTTTAGATGTACTTTTGAGAAACAATGGCTAAGGCAAAACCGCGAAAAAGCTTGGCTCTTGCAGTTGTCAGTCACAGCAGAGAGCACTTAATGACATCGTGGAATCTCTAATTCAAATCTTGCTGCACTGCTGGTCGCGAGGTCATGTTCAGCATTGGATCATCTGGCTCTAAAACTGGTTTTCAACCTTGGGGTCGCGACCTCCGGAGGGATTGTAAAGCATTTTTGGAAGGGTCGCGATTCGATATTTTACGTACACAGCTGTACTACCTTTGCTTTCGTCGAATTGTAGATGGGGTCTTTGGGTTTTAGTTGGTTGCTATAATGGGTCGTGGTACAGTAAAGGTTGAAAACCACTGCTCTTTAAAGCTAGGCACAGCTGCAGGGAACACTGACAGCTCCAGGGAACTCATATATGGATTGGTTAACAAAAGACAGGCAATGCAGAAAAAACTCTAGCGTTGTTTTGAAGACAACAGGATCTACTTCGCAACCCACACACTGCCACTGTCTTGACTTCTCGACATTTTACTTCAAAAAATTGAATTTCTTCGACGTTTTGCCTTCGTTGAAACTGTTGCTTTGAAACTGTTGTCGAAAACAATTTAAGTCGGACTGAAAATAAACGAAGCCGCCCTTTGTCTAACAACCACGATCACGATGAGGATTTTCGTCCCGAACAATCACCCACTGACAACAGCACTTTTTTGCAAGAGTGAAGATCATTGTGGGGCGCGCATGGACACTGTTGTCTCTGCGTTGATGCAAACACTTTCCCTTACACCTGAATGCAACTGAAGTGACAAGTGAAATACTGCTTACTATCTGGTGCTCAGCATAACCGCTACCCTTTGCCAGCCAAGTAGCTGGAACATGAGCAAACACATTGCTACATGATAGGTAAATTCCTGTAGCAAAATCGAACTTCCGCGTTTACAGTTCCTTTTTCAGTGGCAACATTTTGAAACAGGTCTAATTGCACGCTCCTCTTAGAACGGCAGTTCCGTGATCACGTGAGCAGACATTACTAGCATTTTTCCTTAACTCCTTGGGGCAACAGCACACACCGGAAGAAGAAGCCGAAGAAACTCCTGGGCGTTCGCTAAGCCTGATAATCATATCTTCCTTGTTTCTACGTCTCGCAGTAGTGCAACGCATCAATCACATAAGGTGGGTTGATTTGAAATACTGCTTCCTCGGTAACAGTTAATTAGATCAACGGCCGAACACAGGGTTACTTATTCTCAGCCTAGGCCGAACGTGTAACGCGCACGGCTTCTTCTCATTGCTGGGCGAAGTTGAAAATATTTCTGCCAAGTGGCACGGTTGTAGGTTGTCCGAGAAACCAATTACTCGAGAAATTTGCGACCTTTTCCGTAACTAAAGCGCTATTTCGCGGTAACGCGTAACCACAGGTTTGCGCCCTGTTCTCTGGCCATCATCGCTTCCGAGGCCGAGTAGTAACGTTATAAGCTGTTATTAGCGGCCAAGAGCAACGCAAATTGCCAGCTGGCATGACCGAAGATAGACACAGACAGTCAATGGGAAGCGCTGAAAGTGAAATCGCGGCTCTTTACGTTTGTCAAAAACTCCGAATATTTTCGCGATCGTTTTTGCGGCAAAGTGTTGTGGTGCGAACTTTGGCCACTACAAAATAAACCCTCGAGGAAAACGACGTTACTTTTATGGTAACGCTGGGCTCGAACGTACCAAGAACCTGAACATGGCTATTAAAAAAACGATTTTTTTGTGATTTTGTTTCTTGTTTTTCTGTGTGTCTTAGGCTATATATTTTCTCAATCCCCGAAACATGGGCAAAAACACCAGTAACGTACAAGCCGCGGTTTTTGTCATTTTCTGCAATATCCTGCAGTATTTCGAAGTTATTCATCAGTTAACTGCCAAGAGATTCCCACGCGTCCCGAGCCAGTGGAGTTTTAGGCAAAGACTAGAGTAAATAAAAAGCGTCTACGCATACATAAGACGACCACCAGACGGTCACGGGCTTACCCAAAGGGGTGGTCTCAGATACGAACAATAGATATCGTGCATCATGCAAGATGGTCGAACCAAACCATAGGCGTTAAGCTATTTGAGCTGAGCCTGTTCAACATACCTCGCGTGCCAAGTCACGGACTTCGATCGTTAATCCAAACAACAGATGAGATAACCTCAGTGGGCGCGTTTTAACAACTATGCTAGTTAAACGCGAAGGACAAAAAACATCAGCCCAAATCCATTTGTAGGCAAAACGATTTCTAAACAGAGACTCTTAAACAAAGCGAAAAACATTCATTGATGTTTTGTTATGCTTTGCATTCATTGATGTTTTGTTATGATTCGCTTTTCTTACTCTTGAAATTTAGAAGGCGTAGAAGCTTATCCCTCAAACCAATGTTTGCGATGAGCTCAACAACTGCGCAATTCAACTCTGATACATTGTAATCTATTGGACAAACGAAAGATGACTCAAGGTACTGTACATTCTTGATGACCGCCTTTACCCAAATAAGCTTGGGTGCGAAGAGGCGTCTGATCAACTGCACAGTCATGGCAAGTCGTTAAATCACTTATTTTTTACTGCGTTGTCAGATCCACTGCTCTCCTGGCCTAAAATAGTGGTTTCTTTACATCCCTCCAACGACTAGCGACATGATGTGCGGCGAGAAGATTAGGTCCATTTAAGTCAATGCGCCGTGACCCGAACGCTGCACTTGTTTGTGAGACTGGAAAGCATGCAACGTCCACAAATAAGACCTGACGTTTCCGGATGCGTGAACGACGCGACCGGGCAGTAGAGACACCAGCAGGGGGCGACGCGTAACGTAAGGGGAGAAACTGTCAGTTGCAGCGCACGTTACTAATATAGCTCGCAAAAAATTGCAGCCGTATCCGAAGTAGTTTCTGGCAATGGCAAGCGCAGTAGCAAGTACGCGTTACAGTTTGTTTTCTTTTGGAAGGTGCCCTTCGAATTGAATAGAACGAAAAGATGAAAATCGTGTCGGGAAATACTGCGCAGCCACTGTTTGAAGACTTGATTCGATTACGGACAATAGGCGGGCCGACCGGCACCGCGATCGCAAAATCGCTTCGCCTCTGCAGGGCTTCACGCCTAGCAGCGCATCTATCACTGATCCGTGGAGGGGGCCGATCGCAAAGTCGGTCTCTTTGGTTGCTAAAGCCTCTGGCGGCGAATCGCAGTTGCAAAGAGTAAGTCTGAACAAGCAGACGGCAGCAAGCAAACACTGAAAAAAGTTTGTTTGAAGCATTCCCACTATGCAGCAGACTTCAACTCGGTTTCGTCTTTGGAGGAACGCTAGCTGCACGAGTGCGACAACTCTTCTATAATCCTGCTATTAGAATCAGATGCACGTCGGCTGCACTGCATTTATGGCTTGTGGCGCCAAGACAAAGACACCTTGTCTGCTTGTGGCACCCGCGCAGGCTGCAACATCCCTTCCAGCAGTCCTCCTGATACAGGCCATATAAACGACTGCAACATAGGCTTTGAATGTCGGCTTTTTTTCTTCCGCAAACAATACTCGCTTTCCGATAGCAAACACTCGGCTCTACTTTAAGAGAAAGAGTCAGCAAAGACGATGGTTTTGAATTGTATGACCCAGACGTAACTGAACACATTTTGCTATCGCTCGGCAAGTACGCCGTGCACCAAGCGCAGGCAAAAACGCGAGAATCTCCCAAAACCTTGCAGTGAAAATTCAATTGTGCGGTACTTTTTCAGAAAAAGCTGTAGTTGACAATTAAAGGTAGTTTTAATGATTGCAAAGAGCGACCTTTTTCCTTAGAAAATGTCTGGCTGGTATGTTCGATACAGTTGTGTTGAAAAATCGTGGTGTCATGGACGTTGTCAGAGCACATAACACCAAACAGTGTTTCCCCATAATTTTACCGACCTTTACCGACCTCTTGCGGAGTGTTAACCGCTGCCAAAACTTATGAAAAACTTTCTTGTTGGTAGTAATGATCAAAGGCAAAATTTTTGCTTACAATTGTGCTCATGCTTAACAGAATGCATCTCAAAATTCAGTCACGTGAACGAATGTATCTGCATTGCTTGCAACACATTTTGTGCGATCTACATAGAACGAAAGCAGGAAGACTGCCAGCATCCAACAATAGCGCGTATAAAAATCCTCCTCGTTTTAAGTTCAAGCTCTGCATGCGCTGGAAGTCAACATTGTAACATTTTAAAATCATGCGTCAGTTCCTTGGTTCGACCGGGCACATCCGCTAGTTGTACGGCGCCATCGCTCGACGAAACAAACCATTTCGTTGTAACGTGATGTGCGTTGTGCTGCGAAAATTCAGTCTCGCTCTCACTGGCTTCAAAGTCAAAACTTGTTTTTCGGTGGAATCAACTTCCGCCCAACACAAATATCGCGTTCCTGCGCGTTCACGACGCCTTTACAAGTCGCAAAGTTCTTACACGCTGCAGGTCTGCCAGTCGAGTGGTCGTCACAGCACATGGTTTCGGAGCAGGCAGAAGAAGTCACTTCCGCTTCGCGCTTGTTTCTCACAGTCGTTTATGCTCGTAAATGACAGTAGCAACTCGAATTTTCACTTCTCATGCCAATCAGGTCAGTTTTATATTGAGTGTTCCGTATTCAAAAACCATCCTGTTCTTGAGTAACTATTAGTTCCGCTGCGGACTTTGGCTTAGCGGGGATGGGATTCGCGCGCTGTTTACGGCCAACTTAACAAGTATAGTCTTGTTAAATTAGTTTTACAGTATCCTTTGTTCACGCGACGATTTTAAACGTAAATACCGTAAGCTTGCTTTGCGGTGATGACCACTAGCTACAAATCTAATCGTGACGAAACGCAGCTTTCATTCGAAAAACACCCCCTCCCCAACAACGTGGCGGGCACTGAGGCTGAGCTAGCTTGTATCCTACGACCCGGTTTGTTTCTGGGGCGCGAGGTTAAGATTTACAGATGTAGAAGTAAGCTGCTACAAACATTCTTTCCGTGGGGAGATTGGGCCATTCACTGGTACCATGCGATTAGATTAAAGTTTGGTCCTGGGCAGTTTTTGCGAATCTGACTGGCAATCACACCATGTTGATGGGTTGGGTCAGACCACCATCCGCTCGCCTTTAACTGCCCTTGATCCACTTAGGATTGCGAACAAACTGCAACGATTAGACTACGCATCAGAGCCCTTGTGCAAGAAACGCGCCAACTCAATTTATCCTATACATGTTTGAAATAATCTATCGGAATTCCGTTGCAGCGCACTGTCAGTGAGGGAAGAATGACATCGATCAAATCAAAACAACGCGTGATATTTCATCTCGCACTGGGCAACGCCGCGATCTCAGCGATCAAGGAAACACGATTATCAAATGGGCCGGGCATTGCTGCGGTCAGCTGCGCAATGCAGAACGCAGCGCACTTGATCACTTCCTGGTTCAGAAGTTCTACGCAACATAAGCGCAAATTTCACCAATAAAACACTCGAATTTGTAACTATTTTGCGATAAAACACGCAAGATATTTAACTGCATTACAATTCATCACGCACGTTTTAAAAAATGCATTTCAAAATTAACTTGGCGATTAACAGTAATCGCTATGATTTCTCGAACCTGTCCTAGTGGGTAACGTTTCCCACGACACTAAAGACCGCGAAAAATCTCATCCAATGTGTAACGCGCAACAGCGGAGTTCCACGCTAGTTTCACGCGCCTTCCGCACACAGCAAATCAAACTGCAAACATCACTTACAAGCGTTGGCACCAAAGTGCTCTTGACTCAATGCCAAACAAAACGGCTGGGTACCAGCTATTGGTAACGTTCCGTGGCCAAGTGCAATAATCAGCAGTTCATGAACCTGGTAAAGAGTACTCGAAAAGCGATTACCAAAACTGATCATCGCTTTTTCTACCAGCGTCGAGCTTTTGCCGTTTCTGAAAGCACAAATCAAGAAACGAAACGAATCGATAAAATCCGGAGGCTTTATTGCAAGCAGGCAAGGTCCATTTTGTTCTCTGCTGAGCCGTAACTGGAGGGGCTTCTGTTTCCTGACGTTACATTTCTATGCATCAGCGCCTTGAGAAATTGCTGCCAATTCTGTCAAGAGAAAGCCTCCGCTGAAGTACAAGTAGGCACGTTTTCCGCAGAAATAGGCAGCTTGCACTACAACAACCCACATGCAGCATGCTGCGCGTTGATGTCTACATACGATGGCAGTGAACAACATTATTTAAGTTTCCACACAGTAAGGAAAATCGAAACGTAAGTTTTTAAACAAACGTCACGATTTGAGAAATCGTAACATATATCATTACGGCTTTTGCACGATTGCCTTCAGTCTAACGATTGAAGCATTCGCAGAACACATTCGTGCTGAACAACAGGAAAATCACACTTTGTTTTCCCCTTGGGAAATCTAAATTTTGTTTTCTAAAAAGTCACCTCCTATTCAGGCCGACGAAGCCTGTTTCTGCCATTGACCTCATTCATAAATAGCTCCTCTTAATCATCTAATTGCCCAAACGTGGGGCATGCTGCTTTCGAGACTGAAAACAAGCTTGCTTGAAGCCCAGTGCTGGTCAACAAATTTTATTCAAAAGTTTTTAATCCAGCTCTGGTCCGTTATTTTCATGAAGAGCGTACGTGAGTGTTTGGAATGAGTACTTTCGCAATTTTTTTGTTCATCAGATTTGTGCTTCAAATTTTTTAATATGTCAATATGGTTTCATCAACAAAAGAACGTGAATAACTCGTCAAACACGTATTCCGAGAAGGATGCACTGCAGATATATAGAGATGGCAGGACAGCGACTGGGTAAGGAATTCGCTGATCGCCTCTTCCACATCTCCAAGTAGCCCAGCAGTATAATATTGGTGTTGGGACTGATGACCAAGCCGTCAGATAAATTATATCGCTCACCTCATTTTCGTTCATATTTACTTCATTGAAACATGTCTTTAGTATTTAAGTCCGCAATGGTTTTCTGAACTAATATCCAATTGGTATTTTTACAAAATATGCTTGCATCTTGGACTGCATTTTCTGCCTAAAAATACTGTGTACCTTTTGTCCATGAAATGCTGCAACCAGCTCGATTTTTACGGCTCGTAAAATAAAATCAGTTTTTGTTAACCCCAGACATGCTAGTGGCATGACGCACAGCGGAGAAGTAGGCAACTGCTTTCATAAAACGCCGTAAATTCCTCAACCAATTCGCTTATTTGAGTAAAAAATCTTTTAGCAAACAAACGCCGTTCGATATTTTATAAGTAAAAAATTCGAAAGTTGAAAAAGCTACATTCCGGTTCTGACCATCAGAGGATCAAAAACTGAAATTAAAAAAATTTGAAGTTTTGATCCTGGCAAGTGCATACCTCGTGTCCTTGATCTCTTCCACAACCTTCTACTGTAACTACTAGGAATTTTACAATAGCAAGTCGTCTTCAGGAAAATCAAACACTCTTTAATTCACGCACACACAGGTAAGTTATGCCAATTCACCCCGACCAGGAAGCACATTGCAATAATTTTACAAGAAAAGTGTAAAAAGTAGTATATCTTGAAGATAAAAAAACACGAAGATTTTACAGCCTTTTTGTCAATCCTTTCAAACCATGTTCAAATTCACTGCACAATGCCCCCAACTACGAGAGGCCGTTCAAAATGAAGAAAATGTACTTTTGCAATATGACGTTTCATGTGGAGCAATTTCCTGATTCTAGCGTATGAATTCCAGTTTTCTAGTACAACTTGTAAAAAGACAGACTAAAAGTTATGGCTTCTTTGTTGAGTGTTTGTTTTGGGCAACCGACAGACGCACGACGAACCTTCCGATTGACTGCATTACCGCAAAAGTAATATTGACGAGTTTAAATCACTCAGAACGCACCTGTGTCCTGTCGGATCATTGTCATCTTTTTTGTGCTTTCGCTACAAAGTGCTCTGTGTCAGGAGCGCTGCTGGGAAACGGCAAGGTTGCTGTAAATCACCGAATCGTGTGGGTTTTTCGTTATTATTGCGCGGGACTTTTATTGCACTGATTGCGCTTAAGGAGACAACCTAGTGGCAGGTTTGAGGGAACAGCGAGCCGACGTCAATAAATCAAAGATCATTAACTGTGTCAATTTGACCCGAGTCTGCTCAGCAGTTATAACATGCTGTCCCCACTGCAGCACTCGCGTAAGCGCCCAAGACTGCCGCTTCATTAGCGCGGCATCAACAAAGCATAGTACTCTACGGCTCTGCCAACAGACAATAATCTTCACCATAGATTCAGTGCGCTGCGCTATAGACACATAACCGTGCCATGACAAAGATTTAACACTAGATCAACAGGCAAGCGACACGTACAGTGTCTTTAGTACTAAAAAATATTTTTCTTCACGAAGTCTTAGCTTTTGTTGAACGTAGTTTCTCTCCTTGGTAATTTTGCACGAACTGTGGTTGATTGCATGATGTAGTGTGGGTATACTTGCAAAAATCTAACTACAAAGGCGGTGTAATGCTTTTGTCTTACAGCAATACCTGTCAATGCATTTCCTTCATCTTTTTCACCCCAGTATATTCTTAGTTAATGTCAACTTTTTCTCTACATCAGCATCACTGAAAAATATATACTGTTTACTGTGCATTTTAATTCCACGCCCGCAAACTCTGCATAAAACCGTAGGTGACGCCGTGAACTCTTCCGATAGCGCTACCCATTATTTTCAACCAGGTTCTTCCTCTGCCTTTCACGTCCTTTCTAAAAAGTCAAGAAAAAAGCATTTGAACACGAGCTAGGTCGCGGTGTTGTAGTTGGTGCAAAAGGTGAAACGGACGACACCGTGTCCATGATCAGAAAGTCTTGCGTTGGGCGTTTTTCAGCATTAGGCTGTTGTATTGCTCACTTGACACACTTCAACAACTTGTTGCAAAGTCCAAGCCTTGGAATTGCAACGCGCATGTGCACGCATTCGGACAACAGTCAAAATCAATCTTACGAAACCACACGCGAGTAAATATTCTGGGTAGTTTTGTTTGATTTTTTCTTTTATTCTTTTATTTTGCCTGACCTGAACGTCCACAGGTTTCAGCTTCCCAACAACGCCATTCGGTTTCCCTGCACGCGTACTCTGCTATCCCCTTCGTCCGGGCGGGACATATGTACCTTGTTAGTGTGACAATGCGTGATGGATAATTTTTTTCATTAAATTACACATGTCTACGGCATGGTTGAAAAACATCGTATGTTGCGATCGTACGTAAACAGAAATAATTTGAAGCACAATTTATTTTCTGTGGTATTACTTATGGTGCGGAGGGTCAGCTACACCGCTGGTGAAAGCCATGCCGTAAGGCGTAAATTGCCATCTCACAAATTGGAAGCACTCCCGACAGTAGTATAGTGGGCACAATGCACGATTTCGACAACAAAAACAACCGTTGCTTTTGCACTAACAAAGACGTTTTGGCAACGTGTCTGCAGGAGTCATGTAATCCATTGGCAGAATTCGTAGTTAATTTTGTGAACACTGTAAGGGCTTGTAGGATATCTGCAAATCCAACCGGAGAACAAATCGCTTTTCGGACTTCGGTTATTTGTGGCACACTTTAGAGCGATGCACGTTTCCAAGATCGTGCTGACGCAGTTAAGAACAATGCTAGCATAACATCGCAGAGCTTTGTTAAAGTGGCGATTTGACTTCGAGGACCGTTTTTCAGTACAGAAGTCGAATAGGGACATCCACGTGAAGCGATGAAACGCCGTTTCAAACCAAAGCAAGCAGACAACTTGACCGAGAGCAGCGTCAAGCGTCTCTGGAAAGATAACTGAAAGTAAAACCTTGCCAAAACGTCGATGTTTGCGAGTCCATTTACGCCACTCGTCTACATGGCAACTGCACGTCGCTCCAGCAAACACAGACGTGTGCTGGAAATCGCAAAACGCACTAAAACGGCCGATCCGTCAAGCTCTTAGTCGAACTAAGAGTGAAGATTCGACAAAATTGAGTTTGTGGATTCTCAAAGTCCCCGTTATCCAATTCGGCTCGAGCTGCGTTTCACACTTGCGGCGCTGTTACACTCAACGTACGAGATGAACAGTACCCGACGGCTGCGAAGAACGCTGCCTACGCTGGGTTTGTCATCATTACTGCATTTTTGCAGGTCGGCATGGATTTTCACTATTTTTGCTATGTATATTAAAACGCTTCGTGTGAAGCTTGTGGCACTTAATGATGTTGATATGTGACCCTGTGTGTGACGAGAAATATCGAAAAAGATGCAGTTGTAAACTTTATCTTCCTAATGTTAGTGTTGGAGAACTTTGGCAGTTTGATAAGAGCCTCTGTGGTTGGCATTGCATCAAGACTGTCGTAACAAACTCACGTCTCTGCAGAAAATGCAACCCGTGCTTTTCACCGCGAACAGCTGGAGCTCATAAACCATCAAACTGCAGCAGCTACTGACGAAATTGCAACAGTGTTGAAGTTAGTCGTATTGTGGAAACCGAGTTCAGGAATCCGCCAACTAAAACGCACATTGAATCACCCCAGATTTTGCCACTTTTTGTAAAGGTGACAGGCCGAAGGTCGGGCGAATATTTGTACAACAGATACAACTTCAAGATCTTTCTCAACCCGTCGCATGTTTTTAAATCGTAAGTATTCTCACTCGATTCGTTATTCCAGCTAAGATTGCAGGTCAGGAGAGAGAGAAGGCACATGTTTGATTTACATCTCAACAATCGAACGGAAAAGGGTAGGCGACAATTGAAAACTTCAGTTGTAATATTACGTTAAATCGATTTCCTATATACAAAAAAATTGCCAAATGATGCGCTTGTTTGTCACCTTTGCGAAGTCTAGTTTCATAAAAAAGGGTTGAGTGTTTTCTGTCGGTAGAACCTGTGTATGGCAAACAGTTGATACGTCAGTTCTCCAAGAAGATATATCAGTTGAAACATTGTCTTCAAACCTCGCACGGCATTCCTACTTCTTCAGGGTTTCATATAGTGAATATTGACAGATAACTACAGGAAATGCAGAACAAACATAGAAAGTAAACACTTAGTTACTTGAAATTAATGATTGATTTTCAAAATTTATCTAGTGCTTCCATGCGATTTTTAACCACAAGGGAAAATACAGATCCTTCTCCTACGACTTATTTTAGACTTACCAGAGCACTCAAAACACAAAATTATCGTTGTTTTAAAACTAAACCCTACTTTTGCGCAACCAATCTTGCATATATAAATATGGCAGCGTTGAAAAATTTTCATAGAATGCCAACAACAAAGCGCAGGCAACTGTGGCGGAGGTATCTAACTCAACTCACACCGCAATTATTCGAAATTGTGCTTTCACGAAGCCTCACTTGTTTTTGACACAGCGGTTAAATGCCGCTTTTATTTTCTAGCACAACGTACTCCATAATGCGTACATGATGGAAGATGATTCCATACGGTGAAGCCACTGCTTTTCAGGGTAAGTCACGAACGCAGTTGTGAATAACCCTACAGCCTACGTTTTAGTCGGCGCTTGGTGAAACTGTCCAGACGCTTTTGCGACGCTCCGTGACAGAATGCCGGTGCGTTAAACCTGGAGGAGCCAAAGGATCGTGACGCACGTCACCGTGTCAAATGTTTGTTCGCACCGGCCACGCGGTACATTATACTGCTTCAAACCTCCGCACGCGTCAGCATTTTGTGGCACGCGGTCAGATTTTGAGGTGCTCGGTCTTTCGTATCTGACAGAACGTCGTCGGCGAAGGGAACAATGGCCGTGATGCCCCGATAGGAATCAGTGCATCCAGCAATGAAAGCTTCTTGCTGTGTCAAATGTGCACGCTGAAAGCCGCTGGCCACTGAGCTGTTTGACTGTGAGGGATGGCAAGAAAGACGCCCACATGAAAGGAAATTCCAAGATGCAAACAGTTTGAAATGAGGTGTTCCTTGATAAACACCCAATAAGACATGACATTAGATTTCCAACTTCAAAAAAGATTTCAGACATGCCGGATTATGTTAAGTCTGCTTAAAATTTTTATGAATCTCTTTTCGAGTCAAACATCGTTTCGGGGCATTGCACTTCTATTGAAATTTAGGTTCCCTTTAAGGTGGTCACGGGCGCTTTTTCAATGCCGCAACAAACCAAGGTTGTTCAGAACAAACAGTTTTTTCTGGTTGGAAGGCGTTTATCAATGAAAAGAGAGCCTCTAAATTTTAGACGTCATTTTCTAAAGTAGTCCTCATGGCGTGAACTGCAGCTACACAATCTTTGCACTTTGTCTGAACGACTGGATTGAGGTTCAATACCTTCAGATAAGATGACAGTGCAAAACACTGAAAATCCAGTCTCCACAGAGTAGCTGTAGGCAACAGAAGTTCATCCAGTTTCTGTTTCGTTTGCCGTAATTATTTTTCCTTCCGAATACCGCTTCTACGGGGCAA
>JGI24021J15306_10000021_pt1 | contig 55082 bp, 26 predicted proteins | sample Ectturendosymbi1_FD_15306 | JGI IMG/M metagenome (IMG submission 15306)
AGTCACAATCTCAATGGTCTTGGATATTTGGTGCAGTGAAGCGTTTCACAGAACCATGTTACAGTAGTTTGACTGATGCGTTACCAGTCCGATATGTGTTTTATAACCTTTGTTAGGAACTATAGAGTCGAACGTGCATCAAATGCGTCGATTGCAAAGTAACAAATATTGATTTTTTGGAATAAATTCAATATTTGAGTTTGTTTGAACCTGCAGAAATCGCCCCTCTCGAAACCGAAATCGCCTCCCAAATCTCGTAAATCACAAAATTGCCCCCACAACGCATGAAATCGCCCCCTGGGGCGATTTCGCTCACGTTGAAGACCACTGGTTTACACGAACTTCTTGGGAGCGCAAATAGCCCACTAGGGTGTAGAGCCAGATATTTTTATTTGGGGTGCAACGTTGGGGCGGTCAGCTATCATACTGGAGGACATTTATGGTACATAAACGGAATAAGTAGAAATCTACTTATCTTCAACAGTGGTGAAGCCAGAGTTTATCACTGGAGAGGCAAAAGAGCAGTCCTGAATTAAATAACAATATACATTTCGTAACTTTGCATTGAAAAGAAAAGTGAAGAGCAAAAGAAAGGTTATTGGCAATTTTCCGTATTTTGCTGTCTCCAAAAATATGTCGACGCTTATGAAACCTTCATAAATCGTGATTGTTCTAGATACATTTTTAGTGCCTTGTTATGGAATAGAGGCCACAATTTCCTTCCTGTCTATGACGTCAAAGAAAACGTTAAGGTAACAAAGGGGGACAATTTCAATTTTGGAGAGGCTGTTGCGCCCCTTGCCACTCCCATATCTTCGCCTATACCATAGGCCAGTGGTTCTTAACCTGGGGTAAATTTGCCCCTGGAGGTGAATTTCATCTTCCAAGGGGGTAAATTTACTGAAACATAAATTGCAGCAAATGAAATTTATATAAATCATTCTAAACTGCAAGAGTTTGTTACTTTTGTATTTTCAATAAATGAGCGCCACTGAGGGAATTGGGGGTAAATCTGGCGATCTTGCTTGATAAAATGGTAAAATTGCAAAAAAAGTTCAAGAACCATTGCATAGGCTATATCAACTTTGTTGCCATGACACTGTTTTCGTGAAGTTCTCTGTGGCGTACTACCGAGAACAGTAGCGTTTTGTTACAATCACTTTTCAAAGATTACCCTTGTTAACAATGCAGATCATTGGCACATGTAAAGACATTGTTTCGCGAAGAGGATTGTGTACATCCAGGGATATCTGAAATTCTAGATACCCCTGGATACATCGAACACCGCTAGCGATGATGACTTTTTCAAAAAGTCTTCTATTTCTCTTACACTTCTGTCTGTCGATTTTAAGTTCAAGGTCATGACAAGTTGTTAAAATTTGCTACTGGCTTGCTTTCAGCGCTTTCAGCTTTTCTATTTTCAATTTACCAGCATTAATTTCGACATGGATACAGCATAGGGCTGAATTTTCCTACTTTTACCCCATTTGAATAAGTAATTACCAGTTTGATTTCGTCAAATTTATTTGATTTGAAAGTAAGCCTCCCGTGCCTTGATTTTGATAAGATGGTCTGGAGGCCAACCAAAAAGTTTGGTTAGTTCTACGGTATCAGACCTGGAATCACCTTTCAGTGGTAATTACCAACATTGCAGCCTACTGTAGAACCTCTGATAGAGTTAAAACATGGTAGGATATCATTTGCTTTTTCCCTTGTGGAAAAAATTCTTTGTTTGCTCATTGAGGGCAGCGAAGAAGCAGAACGAACGCCGAAAACAATGTTCCAAGCGCACGTTTCGCAAACCAAACGCAGCGAACCTTGACGAAACTTTGCGCACAAAACAAAGACATTCTTTATCACGTGATAGAGGGGCTCAAAGTACCTGAAACTCGTCACGTAATACCACTTAACTCTTGAGCTTTCATTTATAAAGGAAACGCCAGTCTTACCACGAAACAGACTCGCGTATAATATATTTGACATATAAATGCACGTTGCTGGGTCACCTAGGCACCATTAGCCAACGTTTAGCACGCCAAGACACTCTTTTGTACTTGTTTGACGCCGCAGATGTGATTATGTGCGTTTTTTCTTGTATTCAACACACCATGACGTTAGACGGCGTGTAGATCCACCGAACTCGGGCGCATTGCACCAATGATGGGCAACTCCACAGCTGTTGCAGACGTTTCAGGTATGAACATTTCAACAGCTTCTTGTAACGTAAGAATTTCATTACACGGCAGTTCATTCAGCGACCGGACTCCAGACCGATGTTATGTGACGTCAGTCACAAACAGGAATGCTGAAGTCTAGTGTGTCACTAGCTTTCGACTGCGCTCTTCTTAGTGCTTGTTTTCTAACGACTATCTTTGTGGTAACCTGTGGTGAGATCTGGATATTCGTGCAGTTAAAGTTGCGTCTCACAGATGGATCTTTGCGCAGAACCAGAACAAATTTCGTACTTTGCCCTTTTATGTGATTTCTTTCTGCTGCAGCAGTCTCAGACATGTAATGCTATCTGTGTGCATAATGTTTACAGTGCAAAATTGTTATACACCTTGTGGCAAAAAAATGTAACTTCCGTGTAAGTTTGGAACGTCTCACATCAGTAAAATAAAGCAATATAAGCTAACTTTCGGGCACAAACAAACTTGGTCCCCACAGTGTCGGAACATGGATGTAAGTAGAAAAGGAGAAAATTTGAACATCTAAGCTGTTGCAAGTGGAACCTTCCCATGTGTTTTTATGCCTGAACATATTTTATGTGGTTTAATTTCCTTTCTTCGTGAAAAACTGCTTTTCATTTAGGCTACGTCGAAAATTTTAAACAAACTAAGAAATTGGCTGATAATAAAACTAACGTTTCCGCTCTTACAGCTTTATTTGGTAGAAATGTAACTTCACGTTACGATAAAAGTAACTTTGACAGTCATGAACATTTTTCTTCACATTTTGTTTCAAAAACAGCAGTCATAAAAATCTTCGTAAGTTCGCAAGCAATGCTGGTAAAGTTCTGAAGTATACACAAAATTCGAAAGTCGTGTTTTCATTTTAAAGTAACTAGTACATATCATTTGATTGCGAATACGTCTGCGAGATAAAACGTAAGAATAATGTTAAACCATACGCAAAAACTCGCTCTTTGCTTGTGCAATAAGCGTTTAATGTTAAATTGAATGGATTTTTGATATTTCGTACATAAAAAGTGTGCAGGTTTTCTAGCCCCAAGGTAGCTTGCAAATCCGATCAGCGCAAGAGGAGACACCGCGAGATTAGGAGAGAGAGACGCCTTTTTCTTAGTGCCAGGTACCGCACCGGTATCGGACGTTTCCGCTCCTGCTTAGACAAAGGGGGTATGGGGCTGGGCCTTCTTTCTGCGGCTTGTGAGTATAGTGCAGAAGAACAGACCGTTGACCACGTTGTACTGAACTGTTCGATCCATTGACCTCTCTATGGAGTGCATGGCCTGACGGTTCTGGATAACGAGACAATCGAATGGCTGCTAAACACCTTCCCCGAGATGTAGTGTGGTCTAGCATTGAATAAGAACTCGCTCAAACGATGGAGAAGAAAGTGTCAGGTAAATAAGTGGCATGCTACATGATTAAAAAGGTAAAACGTTAACTTGGACGCTCGCTTCTTTTATACCTATGGCCAAAGTGTGGGAACCTTCACATTCACTGTAGTTTTGCTAACACCTTTGCGGGCCATATTTTTAATCTTAGAAAAGGCCGGAGTAATTTTTGCTCCGACGTCCTTAGACAATTGGTTGCTGTGTGAGAATGTTCACGTTTATTCATTAAATAGAAGTGCTAGCTGTTTCCCAGTCTACTATTGAGATTTGTAAAAGTTTGAATAGAGGCTTTTCCAAAACTTTTTGTTAGCTTTTGAGAAGTATGTAACTGTATCTGAGTAACTATAACCTCTGGGGTTGGAAATTAAAACCCTGCTCATGAATCTTGTGTGGTGGACGGCTCAGGGGCTTCTTTCTTGTTGATTTTAACTTAGAAAAATGTCATAAACCTGTGCCTCCATAAATTTTCCTGATTTTCAGAGACAAGTGGAATGGTGCCAGAGTTATTTTACAAAAATGCGCTGAAAGCCTCCATATAGAAAATATGCGTACAATGCTATCCATGGTTTTTTGATATGCAACAAATTTTGGGCATTTTACTAATATTTCAAGGTGATTTTAAGTGCAAAACGTGTTTGGCCAAATGTGACCACCGAAACCTCATGTGGGAAGAGTCTTCCTACACCATGACTTGATGTGAAGAAAACACGGATATAAAATCGCGCATGACATTTTCTACGCACAAACACAAATTCCCCTCTAAAAATCTCCATTTTGGGGGTACAGTGCATGGAATTTTATGCTATGTACATTTCGCTGCGTAGATACGATTTTGTTGCGAAAATGATTAAAAATGGACGTTGGGAAGTCAAAAATATTTTGGTCCGAAAATGACTAATTTCACGTTTCCCAGGAAAACGTAATCAAATTACGGGTGGCATTATACCCCTCGTTTCCTGACTCGCATAGCATTTTTAAGATTCCTGAGCAGGAAACATACTTAATATTTAGTGAAACAAACTTTATTCCTAAAACGTATATCGAGGAATTCAATCCTGTTTGGAAAAATCATTTAACAAGTTTTCAATATCCGTACCGCCTGTGAAACAGCACACATCAAGTCAGTAGTCTCGCCCATGCTAAACGCATTATAACACATCTTTGGTTACAGCCTCCAGCACATCACAAATTCTGTCCTTGACTTCCTCTGAGCCTGGAAGAAGAGAAGAGACATAGATTAATCCCTTCACATCACTGAAAATAAAAAAGTCACAAGTTGTCGGATGAGGTGCGCGTAGCAGGCATTTTTGCCTAGGCCCGTAGCCAGGTTTCAAGGTTTGGGGGAATTACGTTTTTAGGGAGCAAGTTTTTGTTTTTATTGTATGCTTAAGAAAAATGTTTCTGGGCACAACAAAATTTTGGGGGGGCACTAAGTGGGGAAAATTGTCCCCAATGTTCCCCGTGGCTACGGGCTCGTCTTCACCGCNAGCACATCAACCCTATTTTCCAGGCAAGCGACGACTGAAACAAGCCCGCGCAGAGAGGTACAGGCCGTTCCTGTTAAAACTGCATTGCTCATCTTCAATTACTCAGAGCTCAACAAACAATAAATTTTGAAAAATTTCCCGATAAACATCTCTTGTCAATTTTCCCTCAAAGGAAAACGGATCATGAAAATAATTCCTGGACATGGCACAGAGCATCATCACTTAGGTGATCCGTCATGGGCTCCATCGTGGCATAGGGACTTTCTTCGTCTCAAATGCTAACGTTTCACGTTTCGACTTTGCCGTTTGTATAAAACGTGGCGTCATGACTAAATTATGACGTGTTCAATACCCATTTCTTCAGGTTTCTCTAACATACCTGAACTTTTCTTGCTTTAACCCAGGGGTTCCCTACCTTTTATACGATCTCGTTACCTCTTGCGCACCCACTATTGTCAACGAGCACCACTTCCTTCAGAACAACTTATTTGATCGAATCTTTATATTCAGAAGAATAATATACATTAAAAGTACAATAAAATACCACAACTAAATTTAATGAGATTTTTTGTTTTACCTTCCACCAATTGGTCGATGCGTGGCGTAAATTTGCTAACAGTGCATCGAAAGTCATAATGTTACGAAACAATAAGAATACCAGGCTACAGGAAATTAATTTATTGAGAAACAAAGCCCGATACGTAAACTAGAAAGCTGTGAATCCAGGTTTTTGTGAAAATATGGAAGTTACTCGCGTACCACCTGGAATACCTTCGCGTACGACTGGTGGTACGCGTGCCACTCGTGGTACGCGTACCACAGGTTGGGAACCCGTGCTTAAACCCTTTAAAGAACGCGAAAGCTACGAGTGGCTTTGAGCCCCGTTTTCGTCATAATTCCCGAACCACTGAAGTTACATCAACATTTTAGACTTTTAAGAAAGGTATTTGCACGGAGCAACTTTTGAGGTATGTTTTGTACATATGTGACGTCACTGTAACATAGGCAGGGGTAAACCCACTTCAGGCCATTCCAATAACTGCTCTGTTTTTTTGCCGCAGCTTGCAGGGTGTCAGTCAGAAGCCTTTTCTACAGACATGCCAAGCTGTGTTGAGAGAACCTGGACTTCCAGACTTGCTTTTCTTATGAACTTTCTCGGGTTCAGTAGCGCAGCTGGACTGAGAGAATGACAGGCCGAAGAGGCCATGCCCCCCCGAAACAAATTTGCTAAGGTCATTACTGGTGCTTTATATCAATTTTTAACTGGTAGAAAATTAACGGGAGAAACAGTCGGACTCAAGACGATGCCATTGCCTGGCCCGTCCCGAACAAAATTATTGGCTGCGCTACTGTTCATGCTTCGCACAAGCGCTTCACGAACTGAACTTTCGCGAATAACTCTTCGGATAGCGACGGTCGTCCAGTTGGTTTGGCCCCACGGCCACGCAAACAACCTTCATTTTTTAATTTATTCTACATTTTCTAGATTTGTACTACAGCTGATGTGCTTTCATAGAATCCTCATACAAATGCGCGCTGTACAATTTCGTTCGGCATCGGCTCTGTTTAGTACCGGCGCCAAGCTACGTAGAACGACGTACTACGTACGCTTCAGTGCAATTTCAATTGCATTACCGAAAATCACTTTTGGAATGTCTCCAAGTCACTTCACCTAGCTCGTGATTTGGGGAGAGTTTTGTGTTTATGGCTGATTTTTTAATAGTTGTGGGAAAATTAATAGTCATTTGTAGTTTGATGTAGTTTGGGGAGATATTTTTCCTTCAGTTCCAGTTACTTCCAACCGTTTGTAAAACATCTTTACCGATAAAGGTCGTTCCTTCTTCTCGCTGCTGCTTGCTTCGGTAAACACAATGCGTGCAAAGTGAAAGCTGTCAATCAAGATGCCCTACGTGAGAAAAAACGCTAAATACCGCACGTATTCAATGAGACTACATGTTCTCTATTTCTGGGCCTAAATACTACAGGAGCATTTCTTTCTGGAGAAGGTTTTGGATAACCTCCCAAAAATATTATTATGCACTTTGCTGTTGACATTTTAAAATCCACTAGAATGAATATGGCGCAGTGCGTATACAATGTTAAAATCGGCGAGATGAGTGTAGAAATCTGGTCTTCGAATATTGCGGGATCAGCATCTTCTAAAAGGGCAAACCCTCCATTTTCCGGGAAATATTTTTGGCACGTAACTGTACAAACACAGTTCAATTACGACCACTGGCGATACAAAACAAGCCGGTTTTACGCAAGCCGGTCAGCTCAATTCCAGCGAAAGCCGCTTGTTTGCGCTGTCTCCAGCTTTGCGGCAATTGCTGCTGCCAGCGAGCAACCGAGTCTCATTTTATCTTCGAATGGTTTTTGCGGTCTGGCAACAGCGCATCAGCGAATTCGCCGAGCGTTTTTAAACACGTGGCACAGTGCTTTGTTAAGTACGTGCAACTCGTGGTCGCTTGCGATATTGATTGCCGTCAGCGGGCAAGACAGGATGTGTGGCTTTGCCAGCAGTCCTTTTAAGGGCGCATGCATTCCTTCATGTTTGTTCGAGGTTAAGGGTTGATAGTATGGACTCAATAGCAAGTCCAACGAGGACATGAGACATCACGGCATCTTCCAGTTTTCGAGGTTTGGTTCAGTAAAGCGATCAAACTATGAATTCTGTTAAGGCAGGGGATTGGCGAGTAACTCGTTGAGCGTTGGCTTACAATATGCAAAAGCAACAATCGAGATAGCTGACGAAAATGGCAATATCACATAGCTAAGCAGTTCCGCTATGCATAAAATATCTTCATCGTGCAATAAACTGACGCTAGATTAAAAGTTTTACCTTGCTTGACATCTTATGTAAACAGTGAAGGGTTTGATTTTGGACAGATCACTTGGAGTGGTTTGTTGAAGCGTCAACGCGAAACCGCCTAATTTGCTGATGAGTCTGGCTTTCGGCGATCGGTTCTATTGTGCATAAGCAACTGAAACATTCCTGGCAAATAAAGGCTTTAGAGTGGCTGCTTAACTTAAAAGCGATTCCTAAACATTGCGGTGAGTTATCGAAATGATTAAGCGTGCTCACAAATGAACCACTATCTAAAGTGCACCTAATCTTAAATGCCGCATTCGATTTTCGTGTGAATAGCATCAGCAGGATCGTGTCTCAAACTCATGAAAATGGCGCTGATAATGTGAGAGCAAGAATTCCAATCTTTCGGTTTTTCTTTGCAAGGGAATGGGTTTTGCTGCAACAGAGTACATTTGGCTGTAGTTGAACAACAAAACTGTGCAATGCAACTACTTTCGAAAGTTTTCATAAATAGGTTGTTTTTCTGCTGCCGCTAGTGGCTTAGCGAGATCTGTGAGGCGTGTCATTGGCTTTTCGGTGTTTTGCAATATCATAATTGGAGGTTGCTTTCATGTTTATATTCGGCGTGGCTTCGACCGCATGTCATTTAAATTCAACACCCAATACCTGACGGATAATATCCATAATTCGAAGGTGCTTGGTGGTATAAGCGCTGTTGTTTGCGCTGATTGTTTAAAAGGAGTGCTGATATACGCGGCAATTGATGCGCAGCCAGGTGTAACGAATAGCCCAGCGACGTACAAAATACAATACCTGTTTATTGAGCAAGAATTTTGTGGAAATTGGAAAAATTCGGCAGTTCGAAATTTTCAAGAATCTATTTCGTCGTTGCCGGCTTAAGTGGTACAGTGAGTTAAGCGAGCGCCTCTAACCGAATCTTGGTAGCCTTGATTCGATTCCAGATCGAATAGTTCAGCAAGGTCATACCGAAAGCTTGATCGGGTCATAGCGAAGGCTCGATCGGTCATACCACTGAAAAACAGCACTTGCGGTCCGGGTGCAAAGGAACGGTTCGAGCGCGGCGTTGCCATCGGCTTGTCACTAATGCAGCATTCACTGCAGAAATAACCGTCTGTTCCTCGAGGCAAAGCAAGCGGAGATAGGCGCTCGCAGACTGGTCGTGACACTGCTAAGCGAGTTCAAAACAGCTATTTTTTCTTTTGCACTTTCGCTGTTGTGCCTTCAAGACAACTGTACCTGGCTTAAGAAGAAAAACAGGTTACTTTTGTATAGTTGTCAAAAACTTGATCTTTAGTGATGGTGTACACGTGCTTCCTTAGACTGCCCCAACGGCACAAATTCGGGCATTTACAGTAGGTTTTATAGCTAAATTCAAGTGTTAATTGGTGTTGATGTACTTCGACTGCAACTGAAATGCTACCACGTGCGTCCGCTCCGGTGCTGGTAGGTCTGGAGTTCGCGTCTCAGCTGGGCTGTTCGAAGACCTTGTCAAATGGTACTGTAGCCTTCTAACCAGCAGGCGCACGCTGTGCGAAAGAGATGCAGGAACATTTAGACAAAGAGGCATCACCGAGAGAATTGGTTTTCAACCTGGAATTCGACTCCCCCTGGGGACGTGTGCCATTTTTCGAGGGGTCGTTCTGATAAAAATATTTTATATTTCGTATTGCTTCTAGTAATTACTTCTAGATTTTATATTTCGTATATGGAAGCACTTTTTGTCGTAGCCAAAGTAATAGGATCACCTGGCAAAACGATGGCCTACTTTTTCTTTCAAAATTGTTTTAAGTGCGATTATGACCACTACAAAGTTTTGAGTGTGATTATGACCATTACAGTACTGTTGCGATTGTCAACGCAGCATAACTTTGTGACGTAGGAATGTGTTGTGTTTGTAAATTAGATATCTGAATGCGGTAGCTAACTGGTAGTTATTGTACTTTCCAATGAGTTGTGCTATGGAGTGATTTGTATACAAGTCTCACTCACTGATGCTGCCATGTGCATGAATTTAATGAAATGAGTCTTTCTTCAACATAGTGGTATCGTACGTTATTTTTAGTCATTGTGATTTTCCATTGTGCAAATACAACTGCATTTCACATGCCTGACTGGAACTTTTCGGAAGGGAGTCGTTAGGTTAAATGGGGTTGCAATTTGGGGTTGCGAAATGGGTCGTTGCATGAAAAATGTTGGAAACCACTGATCTAGAGTCTAGACTTCGCCCTGCTGCCAACTGCCATAAAACAAATATGTTGCTTTCTATGAGATCCAGCAAAGATGATATTTTATCGTTCACAACGTTTTGATACCATGGGCAGTTTACCAACATACAAGCTTGAATTGTTAATCAGTCGATCCATGCAGTGCGCGTAGATGTATTGAAATGATTCGCACAATCGTTTTATTATTATTTTTGCGTTTCGACCAATGCCTTCCTGGGTTTAGAAAATGTACAGTATAATACATTCTCGCTTCTGATACTGACCATTCAGATTCTAGGTCACTGCAGGATGGTCCTTTCATTTCGCCATGTTTGAAACCTCTACTTTACATAATGCTGGGAATATAGCAAATAAACAACTGTATACAGATAAAAAATAAGGAATTTTGAACCTTTGCTTCTACAAAAAAAAAAAATTCCAAACAATTCTTGTGGTACACATCAGCAGCCTTTATAATAAAAAAAGAAAATAAAGATGGTCACCAGCAGACAATGCTGGCAAAGTGAGATGTTTGCGTCCAATTTTGAATAAGTAAATAGTAAACTAGATTGCCCAGCAACGGATGTACGATTGTTCAATAACACAGTTGTCTTCATTTCGTAGTAAAAGAAAGCACTGCATGAATTGTGATAAACTAGTAATGCGACCAAGTTTTTCTCCTTTTGAACCACCAAGCTTTTAATTTATTTACAATACGATTTCGCGATCAACCACCCTGAACACTTTGTTGATATTTGGCAACATTTTGATTCATGCGCAATTTGTGACTGTGGTATATTTAATTTGTGACTGTGGTATATTTAATTTGTGATTGTGGTATATTTAATTACGAAATATATCATGTCTGGTCTTCAAACCACGCGAATGATTTTTGAGGTACCAACAACCAATTAAAACTGTGAAGAGATTTCACTACTTTCACTACGTTTTCATGCTTTCCGTATGTGCAGCGAAAAAAATTGATATGATTGATTTTTGAGATATCCGAAAAGACGTCGTTTGCGTCATGAAATTTTGTGTAGTTCATTGTCATGCGACTTAAAGAGACCAAAGTCTTCTCTTCTCGCTTACTTAATGCAGCAGACCAGCATCACCAAATGTAAAATGAAACCAGTTGCTCTGCAGGGCGCTGCACACTGCTTCGAGTTAAAACCTGTCCTATTGCACGTCCTCACGCGATCACACACAGCAAATAAGAATGAGTGACAAACAAACCAGTAGCAGTGCGAACACACAATGCGTCTGGCAAAAACAACCGAACGTTAATCCTCACTTACGCGCACTCAAGCAATTGGTGAGTTTGTCCAACTGTGAAGTGCTGAAACGCGCTGAGCTCAAATTGCCGACTGCCGAAGCATGAAAAAAGTAGAGAGTGCGTTGAGAGGTAAATTTCACGAAGGAGGAACGTTTTGCCCCCTAGCCTTCTCGTGAATGTGCCCCTGTGCAGGGTTGATCTGTATTTTGCGAATTGCGTTAGAATAAGGTTTCTTATTCACGTATGCTATGGTCCAACTGAAACGCAACCTTTGTTTCCGTTTCGCGTCATTGTGTTCGCGCTATCGCACTAATGACGGGCAGTATTCGATTTTGTCGGTTGCGCTGGTCTCATTAAGGTGTCTTTATTAATTGTTTCCCGTCACCGTTTGGATTGTGCTCAAGCAGTTGTACTTTAGCGCCTCCGACTTCCGGAAAGAACCCGTAGCTTGCTGCACCAATATTTTGTCTCGTTGCGCAAAAAATTGGATTATTTGGTTGAGCTTATGCGATGAAACCGTGCTGAGGATAGTTATTATCAGTTGCCCGAAATTTGCAGGCTTCGACTGTTACGCACCCTATATCGTGTACGTCACGTTTGCATAGCACAGATTGCTTCTGGTCACCTTCGTGTTTTTTATAAACGGCTTGCTTTTATAAACGACAGCAAGTGTACTTGAGGTACTCGTTAGAATTCTCTGCAGAGCCTTTTTTAAAACTATTTTTCAGAGCTCACGAAATGTAACCTCGGGGTAAATAACTGAACTCAAACTCGACGCTGAGTTTCAGAAATCAAGACGTTGTTTTTTATGTAGAGATGTTTTTCATAGCAAGTTGCGTTGCATTCTTCTAATGTTGTGTTTTGATCTCTCACATGTTGTAAAGCGCGGCAGTCACAATCGACTGCGATCGCACAATGTAGCCTTCGTCACACAAACATGCGTTATTGACAGAAGAAAGAGGGGCGCTAGTTATTGAATCCGCAAATTATATCGGAAAGAATCTAATCAAGTCGCGCCATAAGTTTCTTTTGGACGCTATTTATTAAGTTGTCATCGCGAGGCTGTTGCTGGTTCATGTGCTCCGGAAGCTTTTATCGGTGCAAAGATTCATACTGCAGCATACGGCCTCCGTAATCATCTGTCAATCCTTTCATCTCGTTCTGTTAAACTTAAGCGAAGTGTCTGCTGAAACAACTGATGCTTCGGTTTGCGCGACACTCAACAAAGGTCTTAAGGTGAGCATTGCTCAACTGGGCACTTGTATACTCGCATTGTTTAATCCTAAGGCAGAGTTGACAACCAGTGGCGAGCTCTTTGCAATGTTGTTGCCATCAGGCATGCAGCAGTGACGAGCTAGAAAGCAAAGGTTTTGCTTATTAATTCGCGAGAAAATAAGCAGTTATTACAACTTGCAAGTTGTTCGAAATGATTCTCTTTATTAATTCTAGAACAGATCCGTGGGGACCATTAAATAAGACCCGGCTGTATGTCCGCACTGCGCGTATGTGATTTTGGTGTTTTGTTTGTTCTGTAATTGCCAGGGGTGCTAGCTATTTGCAACATCTCTAGCATTTTGCAGTTTGCGTTCACGTGCAAACGTTTCGTGTGGATTTTAGTGGATAGCGTGCAAGATGTGTATGGAGTATAGGATTACTCGTCACGCTTTGTGTTTACTCCCCGTGCAATGTGCATGCAGTTATGAGTCGCGAATGTCTTCAGCATTATGATCTAATGCAGCTATGTCGAACCGAAATGCCCTACTGGGCCAAACGTTGTGTTGCAATCTTCATGAAGGCCGCACATTGCATGACTTACTTTCATTTTCGCAAATCAGAGTTTAGTTTACTGAAAGCATTCGAATAGCAAATTCAGTGATAACGACTCTATGGTACTTTTAACCAATACCAAGGTGCAATGCCCAAGGCAAGTTCAGTGATAATAGAACAAAAGTAGTTGGAAATAACGTTTTGTGCAGAGTCACACATGAGTAAAAATCAGGAAACTAGAAATCAGTTTTGTACCAAGGTGTCAGTGAAAATGTGGAAATCTACCAGCGCAGAGTTAATGATGAATAAGCGCTAAAGGCCATTGCATCGAAAATGTCGAACCTAAGATTATATCAAAACAAAGGTAGGTTGCCATTGTATTGTACATACATATTAATGAAAAACTTTATGGGCCGCACAAAACCTTCGACTAGGCCGCATTGCGGCTTACGGGCCAGGAGTTGGACATAACTGGTCTAATGTTTCAAAAAATGCTATACGAAACACAATGGAGTTAACGTAAGTAGAAATAAAATGAGCGGGTCGTAATCCCTTACATTTTGGAATGTGATAGAGGCGAACGAAAAATGAATGCCCGGGCAAAGGTCATCTAGAAGCCGTAGTGAGATGCAGCTAATCGTCGCTGAAAAGATGACAGTGGGTAGAAGAGACTACTTGTCGAGGCTGGAATTGAAATAACGCTCCGGGCGTTTCAAAATAAATTGGGCCTCATTGACTTCAAAAGATTCATTTTTAGTTGAAGTGTTTTATTTAGTGCGTTGCAATAAGGAAGATTTAGATATCTTCAGTTCAAGCTTTTAGAGCGGAGATGCTTGTATGTCGAACAGATACACGCTGGTGTTTCAATTCGAAGGCGCACACCTTCACACCTTCACTGAGAAGTTGTCTGGAAAATAAATTTCAAAGAAGAATATGGCTTTTCAGGTGGATGCACCTTGTAAGAACACTTCGCACGAGTTTCGATGAGGCATTGCTTTATCACGCCTCTTTTCTCACAGTTAGCACTGCTGTGTGCTGTATCAAGTTGCGGATGCTCAGCCTAGACCAACTAAGCTAATGCCCCTGGAAAATCAACCTAAATCAAAGACTAACGGGAAATTGCTTCCTGGTTTGGAGCAGATTTTTATTGGAAATACGAAAATTTAATTTCCACATTAATTTGCTGACACCGACCGTTTGAACTCATTACGAACCAGCCTAGGTACACGACAAACTGCTTCCTATGTTGGTATTTCTCCATGTTTTTAAACAGGAAGTTTACAATGCCTGTGGTTAATCTGGGTTTGTGCTCATTTAAAGCGAAAATGTTGGATGTGATTCAGAGAAACGGTGCGACGTCTCTGGAAGTCATAGAAACAGAGTACAGTAACGAAGTTTCTCGTTCGTACTCAACAGGGCTTTCCTTCTAACATTAATCAGCGATAGTGGTTTCTTCCGAAACCACTTGGCTGCAGAACGCTGCAGTGTGAATCGTAGTTAAGTGGCATTGAGTTTGGAAACACACAGAGTGCAAAGTGTCTCACTGAAGGGCGTTGTGTTTGTACAATATAGACTAGTGTGTCTGAACATCCCACTGAAAATTTGGTGTATAAGCTGCCACAACATTATGTCCAGAATGTGTAATTGCTGGAGCCATTGTAATAATTTTTTTTAAAACTTACAATATGTTTGTACATTTTGGAAAACAAAAATATTTATTTCTCTACTCCGCATTCTTGGTGCGCTGACGGCATTATATGAGCAAGCAAACATTTTTCGAGAAAGTTTTGGCGATTACTAAATGGAAATTTATATGGTGAGGTAGGTTGGAAGCGGAAATTGCGGTTGGAACGCAAGGTTGATTGCCCATAGTTGCTGGAAGATTTCGTGTGCAAAGTATTGCTCTGCATTACGCTGACAAACACTTGTGGTAGTTTGTCGCATTACGCTGACAAACTACCACAAGTGCGTAAAGTGTTCAGTGCCTGAAATGATAACAGAGTGATTTTTGCGGAACGTGAAAAAAGCTGTCAACTATCAAAAATTGAAGCCATTGACACAAGTAGGCTTCCGTTACAGGCTGGTTTCATAACTAACTTTAGAAACGGAGGGTTGTATAATGAAAATCACGGCCAATGAAAACGATACAACATATGTCGTTTGTATCGTTTTCATTGGCCGTGATTTTAATTATAAGGCTATTTAGTACTTCCGCTTTTCGTGTACGGAGAGTTGTACACCTGCTGTGCCATTGCAGAGGAATATGTCAATGACAAAACAAAGAGGGGCAAGGATATAAATGAAAGTAGACATTTTCAGCAACAAAGGGAAAAAGATCAATTTTTCAAGAAAATCTTGGGAAACTTGCTGGTTGGTTTTCATTCGCAGCAGGAAGAAGTTTGTAACGAAAATGCGACTTGTGTCTAACAGAAAATGAGAAATTCTATTGTCCAGCCCGTGCAGAGGCACGCAGTGAGAAAAGAGAAATCAAGCTAGTGCCTTGGCGCAGAACCAAGCTCACGTCAAATTTTAACAGCTTGAAATTAGTACTTAAACTAGAAATTCACTTACTCTAGCTTTGTACCTCCGATCCCAATTGATCTCAAACATGTACGTACCACGTGCAGAGAACGTCTGAAACGACATGCAACGCATCGTGTGTGGCAGTGACGAGTGCAGCAGAGGAGAAAGCCAGTTTTGTTCAGCTTACTGATGCGCTTCTCCTATCTGTTGTTTTCGCTGTGAGATTAACGCTAAAGCAAAATTTTACCAAAAAGAGCACTATTTTATCGGATTTATGTCATAAAGTGTAGCAAAAACAACACCCGTATATTGGATTTGGTTCGAAGCTTGCAGTGAAGAGTCTCCACGAAAAGCTGTAGGCTGTACTGGTTGTTTACTACTGGAGTGTGGACTGTCGTCTGTCTGTCTCAAAACGTTCACGTCAACATGAGGTTGAACTTCAAACAAAAATATTACAGCAGCAAGTGCAGACTGCAGATGTCATAACCCCAAGGAATTCAAGTCATACTACATTTAGCAAAAAACTGCACCGCATAAAATCCAGAGTTCTGCAACCACGGATTACATAACATTTGTACATTACACGGTTTTACTAGACGATTAATGGATGTCATCTTAGATTCTAGGTTTGGATCTGCTAGTCGTAAAAAGGACTTGAATTAAAAATATTTTGCACTTTTTCTTCTATCCTACTTCTTTCGCGCGCCAGGACGTCTCGTTCCATCAACGCTAGAACAGTTGGAAAACTACTTTGCTGCAGCAAAATTTTATCCGGTTAAGGTTGTGTAACAACCACAAAGGGCAATAAACAATTAAACAGAACGTGGAAGCAAAAACCAGTATTTGTCGTTTATTGCTTTTCCCACTTTATTGAGTGCTCGGAGGTTGCACTTGCACCCATCGTGTACAGTCCAGCTGTTTTCAACCTTTTCAGTCCACGAATTCACATCCCTATCAACAACTATTATCGGGGTCTCATATTAAACCACTAGAATGAAGGTAGTAACCTGAGAGTGGGTTGGACGTTTTGTGTTGCGCTATGAACTTTGTTTAGTATTGGTATTAGTTTACGTTCAGTTGTTTTTCTTGTCTGAGAGTCTGAAGACTCAATAACACTTCTAGAGTCTACGGGCTCTGGGGCTGAGCGCAACTGGCAAATACTCTACTAATACTTCATTGTTATTTATAACCATTGGCTGTACATTTTACAGCACTGGTTCCTGGTGAGCGTGTTGTTGATGAAACCATAGTCACACGGAGACAGCAGATAACAAATGTTTATTGCGAATTTCGTTGTTTAAAATAATGTCAACAAGGCCTGCTGACCATCATAATCATCCACATTACCAACTTAGACTTTCCATTGAAAAGGTTGTAACACCCGTAATCCACGCTTCCTGTCAGGTCAAGAGTTACGACAAGTATCCGCATCCAAGTCTTTGCAGCCATTTTTAGGCTCAGCCCCACAATGACTGTCGATTGACCAGTCCGCAATATCAGAATTTCAAAACTAATTGGAAGGTCACTTCGTCAAAAGTTCTGAACGCGGGTTGGAAACACTCTTCGCGACGCAAAGTATGCATGATTTTTATTATACTGTATAAGAAGATGTTAAAACTATGGAATTTTCTCTGCGCAGAGATAGCTAAATGCACGCTGAGATAACTAAATGCGCGCAGCAGAGATAGCTAAATATGCGCAGATATAGCAGTTTTTGTGCTAAATCTGTCAGATATAATACTTTTACGAACGGCGCCCCACAATTCGTGCTGTACTACGTCACAGAGACAATGATGTATTAAATAGCAGTAAGGGAATGGATGAATCATCGACGTTGAGATCTGGCTGGTGTTCCTGTATTACAGGGGTGTGCAACCCCTGGCCCGAGAGCTGAAGTTTTGTGGCCTGCTGAAAGGTCCAGATTTCAAAAGGGTATTGCCAATCTTCCGTGGGTGGCCAGCGAGTTGTCTATCCCGCAGAACTTGACACATGCAGCTGTGACCCGTGAACCAATCTGGTTATGTGCATTTGGCCCGGCATTGCTGCATGGTTGCACACTTCTGCTGTATTGAAAGAGACTCGAGTACTTGCTAATGTTGGTTTCTTTTAGGGTCAGAAGTGTTTGTGTTTTACGATCATGGCAGACCGAGCATGGATGTCACGTGACAAGCATCGCTGCAGCATTTATATACTGCACCATCGAGAAAGATTCCTCGAGAATCGAGAAAGATAGCTATACAGTGGAAAGGATAAAGGCTTTGGGCGAGTTGGCGAGCAGTAAAGTTAGAAAATTATCTCACCAAAGCAGTAGAGAATGTTGATCGTTCAATTCCACTTTCGTTCTGCTGCATATCTTCAAGACGGCAGCATTTTGACTGTTACATTTGTGAGTTTTCTATGCTGAATGAGTACATGTACCAGGTTTTGTTAAACACGCCATTGGTACGTTCCAGTGATGTTGTAGTTGTCTGGAGATGTTTAGTCCAAAACAAGTGGGTGGAAGTGTGTGAACGTTTCACTTGAGAAAAAACGTGCTGTTCTGCAGGCAAACTGAATGGAGTTTTATGTTCAGAATTTGACATTAAAGACAAGCGTCGTGCGTCGATGTTTTAGGTATGAGAACGACGTTACGCTTCCGAAAACAATAAGTAGACTAGGTTCTGCATTCTTCCATACACTACGCCGCTGGTTAGCTGTGAAGAATCTGCTGGACATGTTTATCCGTCGTTCGTGTTCTGTGCAGCCTAGCCTGGAGTGCGTAGGCTCTTTGTGCAGTGTCGGTTGTCGGACTGAAATAAAATTCAATCGTTTGTTGGCTACTCTGAAGTTTGTCGATGCTGCTGCACAAGCTAACTAACAAACGTACTAAATTGATTGATTCCAAATAAACGGTAGATGCACCCCACTTTTTCCTTGCCTTAGCAGCTTCGCCTCGATCAGAGATTTCCAACCAATGGGCCACCGAGCTGCTTCAGGTGGGCGGCGAATCATTTCAAAATGTTGCGATTTTCTGGTGTTTACTCAAACGTTTCTTAAACTAGCCGGTTTTCTATTGATTTGATGTTATCGTACTTAATAAGCAAGCTCAATTTCCCGTAAGAACACATTGCGTGTTTCTTTCCCATTTCTCTAATTTTCCTTTTATCATTTTACTGCAATATCTCATAGAGGACCCCACAAAAGTTGTAACTATAAGTTGGCTGCAAGCTGAAAAAGATTGGGAAGCATTTGTCTAGGTAGATTAGTAATTCTTAACCTTGTTGGAGGTAGAGAATCCCGCAAATTTAACCCGCGCATTCACCGATTCCTTCTTCAAATGTAAAGTGTTGAAAACATATACACAGTTTTCATGTACCGAATTATCAATGCATCAGAACTGCACCCAACCCCTGAGAATGACTAACCGAACACCGGGTTCCGTCGAACCCACGGGAGCCACACGCGGAGACCTTGCCTGAACCTGCCAACCTTTATTACGTCACATATTGACAACTTCACCTTCAGCGCTTAAGTGCGACGTGCTAGTGAAGCGCCGCAAACAAGCGAACTTGTTTGTGTGCGAGCTTTTGTCGGAGTTTTGAGTTAGGGTAGCGCTACGCAGCCGTTTTCCTCTCGTTTATTGTAAATTGCTCCATGAAAGTAGAAGCTTCGCATGAGAAAAGAAAGCCTTTTAGTGCCACACACCTGAGGGCATTGGGACGATCAATGAAGTTCTGCAGCAATGCGTTGGCTGTTTCAACGCATAAAATATTTAATTAGGCTGAATTCCTGTGAAGTTGACAGTACCGTAGCCACCACTAGCCTTTGTTGATTCCACAGGACAAAGAATCTCAACCTCCTTCAAGAACCTGCGGCTGGAAAGCGCAACGTATTACGCATCGTCGTGAATAGCTACCGAGCAGTGCATGTTGCTGATATTTTTTTCGTGACTCTGCTGTGTGGCCCAATTCATTCCATTCTCGAAGCGGCACCTGTCTAGGTGCAAAAAGAACATTTTACCTTAAAGAAAAATAGGGCAGCTGTAGGAAGTTACTTCCGCTGTTAGTGGATCGATTCGAAACAGCCTATAATCCAAAACGTTTAAAACAAATCGAAACGTGAGTAAAACACGTTTGTGTGGTTTTGCTTTGCTTAACAATAGCCGCCGTGTCGTTTTGTGAAGTCACACTGCATCGTGGCCCGAACTCAGTTTCCCGCTGATTTTAACTCCCTTCTGCGCTGCTGTACTTTTTCTATAGCTTTTTTGTGAATACGATTTCTGATAACTTGATTTGTATTTCTTTCCTTTCCTTACGCAAAGTAACTACTTGTTTATTTGCGACAGACCAATGGGTCTGGAAATCCTAAACCTCCTGCTTTGTCGTAAGGGGAGGTTTCGAACAGCACACAGTCACACAGCTCTTGGGCCTTGCCTGTCTTCATTTGTTTAGTGACCTGCCTGTTATATCTGTTNCGAATTTATTTAAGTACTATTAATTTTTTAGCGACATTCCTCTTTTGAGAACACGATACTAGATTATTTACAGGTGACAGCGTCCACTGCTAAACAGAACAAATATCACATTAAAAAAACGAATTATTAGCAGTGACAAACTGATGATTAGAAAAAACTTGTCTTTAGACATTGAGAAAAAATATTATTTTGTTTCTACCATTTTGCATTAATGCTGTTAAATTTTCCTCCCTGAAATATAAGCTCCACACCAACNAAACATGTGGAGAATNTGAAATTATAATTTAAGTTCATGATCAGTTGTCTTAGAATCCCGCTTTTAGTATATGTAAAAAATATCAGTCATCAAGAGTTACGTATAAGCCAGGGATATCTAGAACTTCGAACTCAAGTGGTGAAGTTCTAGATATCTGGTATAAATAAACTTCAGTAACTGTTTAGTGTATGTTGTGGCATTGTGTAATAATTTGCAAAATCAGCATGGGGCACAATCAACACACTTTCCAACCCTTGAACAGCTTGCATGAGAAATTTCTAAGAAAGGTGCAAATTAATGAAAAATTGACTGATAGTACATTTGCAATGATTGGCAAATTTATGCGTAAACATTACAATAGGCAATTGCAAAAAAACTGACTGAAAATATTTTAGAAATTTATCTGCTAGTGATGCATACGAGACTGTAACCTCCAAGACCGTGAAGCAAACTCCCTGACCACCACCAAATACACTAAAACCTTGGCTTTATGACCCTCTCGGTATTCAGATGAAATAGTTGAATGTGATTAAAAGCGTGATGTAGTGGAATGTTTTTTGCCACCATCTGATTTGTCAACTTCATTAGTGCCGCTGTAGATTTGTTGATTATCTTAACTGCACTGAGTTTTTTCCTAAATTATCTTTGAATTTGAACTAAACTGCTGCAACAATGGGCAACTGGTTTACTTACGAATTTCAAGTAAAGCATTTCAAGTGCCAAGATTGCTCTCCTGCGCAATTTTACACATCGCAGGTAAGTTAATCTCGTATTCCTTATACTGCATTACCAACTCACGCGGCAACTGCTGACACTGCAACCGTTTTCACAATAAATAAAAGCGTACCATAAATATTGTTTTCGCTGCTTCTGCTCAATAATTTTTTCAGAGGGAACTTACTTGCTGAACTTTGCGAGATCGTAATTGCTGTTGTTCGTAGTCTTCTTCATCGTTTGAGCGAGTTCTTATCCACATCCGGGCCACACTAGATCTCTGGGCCGATGTTGAACAGCCATTCGTTCGTAGTCAATTACAAAAGACTACTGCTGCGATTTCAAAATTGTTGCAACTCTGCAATCGCAACCTCATTGGCATCTTTGATTTGTTGAAAACCTGAAATCCGCTTAAATTGATTACTTTGAGTTTATGAAAAGCTCTTCCCCCTTTCGCCTTCTTTACAACGAAACATGAATTTGGTCAAAAAACTTAACCAACTTTTTCCCAGAATGTCTTCATTTGCACCTGCATGTGATCTTTCCCCTACACTATTAGACACTCGCTTGGCTGTTCCTACCTGCACAGTTTGTTTTCTCAATGCCTTAGTATTTTAGTCGCTCCTTCAAATATCTACTAGCACCTGTGTGTAGCCGTACTGACAAACACATCTGCAAGATTCCACTGACGTCACGATTTCTAAGCGAAAGCACAGGACAACGTTGCGATTTTTGATAGCATTTGAAACCAATCTATCGCGTTCAGTTGCATTTACAACTGCCCTTAGCTTTAGGTTTTCTGTATACTCTGCGTGAATGGCACTCAAAATGCAGAAATAAGGACGCCATTTCGCCCTGATTACCCCCACCAACTGGATCACGCGCAGTCACGCCGTAGTTTGTAAAATATATCAGCAATCGTGAAGAAAGGGTTACTTCACACTAATCAATTGTTCTGCAATGACAGACAGATATTATCAATGTATGGAATCACTATATACTTCTTGCAGTGGGAAATCAATATCTGGATCTTCTGTGCTTACAAATGTTTGTGCTTCCTCTATTGGTTGGGATGGATCGTTGGGGCCGTGCTATTTCATGAAGGCAAGCCATCCTACTTGTTTTATCTGACCACTTGGGGAGCCTGGACGATAATGCTTTACTTCGGAATGTCTTTCGCGATTTGCATTCACCGTATGGCCACTCGAAATTCACTGACAGATGATGCAGAAGAAAAGTTTATCAGTACTACGACAATTGAGAAGTGCGAAACAAGTCAAGACTATAATATCTCGGGTATGATTTTTCTCTTTCGAAAGTGTTTAGCACGAATTCCTTCATTTCGTATAGAAAAACTTTTGATGTAGCTGATTGAATAAAAGCACGGGATTAAAGTTTGTTTCGTGAGTGTGGCGCAATAAAAGCAAATCGAGAAAATTTCAGTTCAACGCAAATAGATAATAGATTGCAAAAGAGAGTCACAGCAATGGCTGGCATTGCGTACCTAGGTAAGCAAATAAAATTGCAATGTAGGTCTTTCGGCAGGCTCATAATAGCGCTTAAGCTGTGACTCGTTTCGCAATCAATTTTTATACTGACTTCACTCCATAGCAGACACAATTGAGTACAGGCATTGATGAGAACTGCTTGCAGCTGGGAAAAAGCAGCAGCTGGATTTTACACCGCAAGAAACGGTCATATGAGAACCTGACGAGAAAATTTGCACCAAATGAAAAATAGTATACTGACTTGCTTTCATGATCTGCTCTGAACCCCTTGCAGTCTAAGACTTTACGATTTTCAAGAGTCCGGTTTGAGTGTAGCCACTGCTCGAACGTCTTGTTAAGTCGACCTTCTTTGAAGTATTTCCCCTAACTCATGTGCAGGTAAGGAGCTGCTGTTGGCAATAACCCTGTTTGAAACTTTGCCCAACAGAACTTTTGCTTTTGGCTTTTAGCCATGCGTGTTTCTCAACACTTGTAAATTGCCTCGTGAATGCTATATTAAGATCCTGTATGAAAGTAAACCTACGAGAACAGTGTTTTACGCAATTTTTTAATTTGAGGTAAAATTCGTAAATAAGACCTGTTTCTCTTTTCCAATGCGCAAAAAAAGTTTTTGAAACTTCTGCAGGTTGCAAGGTTACACAGTTAATAGTAAGAGGTCAAACTTATGTTGTTTTTCTTATGCTTTTTATTCCAGAACAACGCTTACGCTGGTTTCATATACTCAACTGGATCTTGCACACAGTCGCCTTCGATATTGCTTTGCTTGTAACCATTCTTTTCTGGGCACTTCTGTCAACGCCTTTTACGGCAGATGCTGTAACTGTCAATAACCATACTTTGAATTGCATCGTGATGGTGTTTGATTTATTTGTGAGTAACATTCCTGAACGGCTTTTGCACGTTGTTCACAGCTTCACTTTCACTATAGTTTATGCTACATTTTTGGTGTTACTGCACTCAAGTGGCATCAATTCCAGCGTTTATCCAGTCACAAATTGGTCGACCAATCCCTGGCTTGCTGCTGGGATGTGCATCGGCGCCGCAGCCGCCACTGTCTTCTTACGTTGCATTGCGTTCGGGTTGTTCAAACTCAGGGTGTTTATTGCAAGCAAAACGGTGAACACGGACTGTTTTATCGCCGGTAAGTTTGAAAAGACTGGAAAGTTTCAGATGAATCCGGCTGTGCAAGAAGACCACGAGGTCTAGGGCTTAATATTAAGAAATGGTGATGGAACGGAATGACAGAGTTTATGGCTGAAATGTCCATGAGCATGCGGGTGAGTCATGTGAAAGCAGATACTTCACCTACTGCCAGTATCAAGACGAAACCACTGCTTTACCGGGGACTCTACAAAAGGAAAGAGTAAGATGTTTTTCGCTGCACACTGATGAAGCGGGTGAATCAGACATGAAATCCAAATGAGACGTTCTGGAATGCTTTTTGTTGGTGTTAATCAAACGAATTCGTTTGATGGCAAAGTTTCAAAAAGCTGTAGTTACGGCACTTTCATTTTGCAGCAAAAATAAATTTCGGCGTTTCACGCGCAGAACATCGTCATTGTCTTGGCTCGAAGTTATGTGTTGCGCTTCACGAAGAAAACTGTTTTGTCCAAATTTTCGACGCGCTGCCTGTTGACGACAACAAAAGTAATCTTTTGAATCCGGACAAGCTGCCAAGCGCTGTCGCAAATGCTAATTTTCGCTGTGATATCTGATTTTGTGTTGTGATCGGTGCATTTGTTTTATGTACTCCTGACCGCGAAATTTATCCAAATCGGTACCGTTTCGAAACTTTAGAATTAGAAAGTCAAATTCATAAAATTTTTTAAACTTTTTGTGAATACGTGTCTCATGAGTTCTTATTACTTCGTTTTTTATATCCCTGAAGAAGCTTTCCCACACTATCATGTTTTCAAGTTAGAATTTTTTGTTTCTCGCTGCAAAACGTTAGCTGGTACAAATGCTAAAAGGCTTACTTTTGTTGTTAACATATGACTTGTGTGCATTTCTTCTGATCAGTGAAAAGGTGTTGGTGAAATTTCTACTTAGTTGGTGAAACTGAAACATTTAATAAAAGATTCGTGATGCTACAGATCTTTAAATGGCATTGTGCTGTCCATATCTCATTGGAGTCGTTGTGATGCGTTTTCGTGAATAAGTAATAGTTCCAAGACTCTGGTGAAAAGACTTGTTCTATTCCGTGATGTCAACGTGACCGTGAGTGTAACGTTTTTCGCCGTAATTTGCGCAACGTCCCGGCCTGACAGACCAAAATCGTGGTCGCCTTAGTCGCAAGTGTTTCTGCTAGTCCTGCGCGGGTTGCGGGCACCCACCTTTGCGGGGCGGGTGCAGGAACCCGCAGAATATGCGTGCGGGTGTCGGGCAGGCGCGGGTTGAACTTGGTGCGGGGCGGGAGCAGGATAAGCAGTTCTTTGTGCGGGTCACTGAGTGTTGACTCAATGCATGTGAAAGTGACATGAGCAAAAAATGTATGGCTACAGAGCAGGGGCTTCTGATGCTCGTTGTTACTGGGTGTGGGTGTGCGCTGTTCGTGACGTCACTCTGTGACGTCAAATTCACGTTCAGATCCAACGTTTTGGCGAAGTTTTTTGACACAATGCATATCATTATGTGCGCACTCTCATTATTCATTGATGTATAACTTAATATGACTTTAAACTATCAGCGCTCCACCTGAAAATGCAGGTGCAAAATACACTCAACGCCACGACCAAGCAATCATAACTGCCAAAATATCAGACTGCACGTTAAAACCAAGGAGTAAAACACACTCAGCCCTACAACAGCACTGTTTGCAACTGCAAAAACACTCTGAACGAATGTCTCTTTGAATACGAGCAGTCGAGCCCAGAAGGTGTGCTCCTGGAATGTTGTGCACCCTGGTTTGGGAGATAGAAACAACGGGGGAGTAAAATTTACTCAGTCCTGGAACAGCGCAGCTTACAATTGCAAAACCAGTTTGCGGAAATATCTCTTCGAATACGAGAGCAGTCGAGTACATAACATTTGGCGCACGCCTTCGGACTGGCAAGTTCATAATTATCTTTATAGCTTTTTTGTGATTTTACCTTGGTGGCACGATCTGGAAAATGTCACGTAATATTCAGTTTCACAGGGTGTGCGCCGCACACCTGGCACACCCGGGGTATGCACCCCTGCTACAGAAAGCTTGAGGTACCAAGGTGTAGAGCAGCTATGTCAACCGAAATGCCTCACTTGGCCAAAAATTATGTCATTGTCTTCGTGAGAGCCGTCACTGAATGGCTTACTTTCATCTTAGCAAACCCAAACTTAGTAGTAGTAACTGCAAACATGGGCGGCGGAAGAATTTTTTCCACGAAGGGGGCACTAGAGGATTTTCCAAAATTTTTCTAGGGGACCAAATATGGTGAAATTTGTTTTTCTCTCTCGAAACTAAAAGAACAACCATTTTTGGCTGAAATTTTCAAAATCCAGGGGGGCAATGCCCCTCCCTTCCCCCACTTCGGACTCTCATGACTGCAAAGGTAACGACGGTATGGTACATTTAATTACTCCGAAACAGTGAAGCCATAGGCAAAATTTGTGGTAATGGAAGAACAAGGGTAGTTAGAAATCAATTGGGGGGCCAAAAAAATTTGGGGGAGCAAACTGTTTCATTTTAGGCGAATAACACTATTTTGTTTGGAAAAAGCACAAAATGACTATATTTTTCAAAAGTTTTGGGGGGGCATGGCCCCTTTTGCCCCCCCTGGCTTTGCCTATGATTTAGTGCAGAAGAATACTGGGTAGAAATCAGAAAATTATTTTTACACGGCGGTATCATTGGATACGTGGAAATATACCAATGCGTTGTACATGGTAAACAGGCACTGTGCCTACAGACCGTTGCATCGAAAATGTCGAAATTTAAATTTTAAAACTAATGTACAATATTGTGCATACAACAATAATGAAAAGCTTACTGGGCCGCATGCGGGCCTCGGGTTTGACACAGAGACATTCTCCTATGGTGACTAGACGTTGAAGTTTCCAGATATCAGAGATCTTGCAGGAAATACGTTCTACGTGATGACAACCAGCGCTGCTAATGAACGAGTGTCTAATATCGATGATCATGTCGTGAACAGCAGAAGCGCAAATTTACAAGAGTTCGTCAGTGAACGACATACTCTTTTCCAACAGTACTCTGAAAAAAAAGCAATGAAGTTTGACTAGATTTCATATTTTTACTTTCAGTGTAGATATCACATTTTTACCTTTTCACATTTTTACTATTTTACCTTTCAGTGCGGGCCTACTGTCTTAAGCGCAATGCTGACAAGCACCTTTAGTACATCCACGTGTTTTGCGCTTTTTGAGCTGATTAAGTTCATGTGCTTTGGCTCAACACTTATTTACCCGCACGAGGAGTTTCTCATCCCACGCCCGCAGCAAGTTCAACCCTCCTCGCAAATGCGGGTACCCGCATCCCGCGTGGGTTAACCCGCCCCGCGCAGGACTCTAATACAAACCCACACAGAGTTGTGAAAGGGCCTCATTTTGAACCCGGCCGAAGCCCGAACCCGACATTTTTTTTAAGCCCGATTGAGGCCCGAAAGCCAAACTTACCGAGGGAGTTCAGATACGCGCAGCTGCGGAGTAACAAAAAACGTTGTGTTCGGGTATAGCCGCAGGTACACGGTTTGTCACACCCAAAATAACAACCACCTTGACCAACAAACGTAGCTTGTTAGTAAACGATAATACTGCGGAATATAATGTTTCTCAAGAAAAACAAGAAACTATCTCGAAACTATCCACGTTGGCGCTATAGGTATGACAAACCGGCCTGTAGGCTTCTTAAAACAAGCCAAGAATCGCGTGAGTGATTGATGTCTTTGAGCCAAAGTCATCGCCTGCTAATTTCCTCACCGCTGTCGTCTTCTTAAAAAGAGTGTGAGACTAATCCGAGCAGAAAAGAAAAGAACGCAGCTGTGTTTGCAAACAGAATCAGCTGACAAAATCACAATCACTTCATTCGCAGAAGTTACCGCGGTGAGCACAACAAATCTACGTCTCGAAAGAAAAAAGGTGTTACTCCTAATGCTATGAAAAAGTTTTGTATGCAGGCCCGAAATATTTTGACAAACTTAAGCCCGGCCCGATCCGAAAAGCCTGGTCTGACTTACAACTCTGCACCATGTCAAAAGTTTCATTCTAAGAGTTCTACTGTGCATTACGAGTAACAACACGAAAATATTTGAGATTAAATCAAAATACGCAACAGTGAATTGGCAAAAAAGTGCCAAGTTTCACCTTTAACACGAAACGAATGTCCAACAAAGCTAGGTGTGATGTAATTGTAAACCAAATGTTTCGGACTTGGATGAAAACGTTGATGCATTGTGGGTTTGGTTAAACTCAAGTAAATCAGATGACCTTCGAACCAATGCATTCAGCAGGATCGAAACGTTTGAAAGTCAAGGAAAAAATATCTTTTTTATTTATTGGTCAGCATTGTCGCGACGTTACAAAAAGTTGGGATAAATGTATATTTTCTCCTTATTTCCTAGTCAAGTCCCTACGGTTTGAGCTGTAGGTCAATATACAGCCAGGTAAATACTGTAAGCAACTTCTCCAACGTTTTGGTTGAAATCCTGTTCATTATTAGTTGAAGACAGTATGTTGCAAAACTGCCCATCCCAGAACTAAGTCTCTACAATAGTGCTGCATTTTTGTCTTCGGCAAAAGCTTCGCAGAGATTTGCCTGAAAATCTAACTTTCTAACATGTACACTAGCATCATTAAATTATACGCTGTATTTTTCTGAACACGTGACAGCCAACGTTAAAGCATAGCCCGTTAAATTTCTGCACGAAACAAATAATGGCTGTACTGTGGTCTCTCACATGTGTAGCTGTAATACTCTCAGTGTTAGAAGAAAATAACCTTTTTAACAGTATGCCACATAGGGTAAAATGTCGGACAACGTCCCCCGTGTCCCCCACCAAATTGCGCCCATGCCTAGAACACCGAAGGTTTCAAAATCGACATCGCTGGAATTCAAGGTATATTTTTTCCCCAGAGTTCTAGTGTTAAACTTTATCAACAGTTGTTGAACTTTTGCATAGGCTATTCATACCTGTTTGAAAGTTAAAGCCGGTGTGAACATGCAAAAGGAAATACGCAGAAAACGGGAAGTTTTCACATTAGAAAAACAATAAAATATAAGCAATTGCGCTAAGGTTTCAAGCAATTGAAATCTAGTAACCAGATGTTGAAGTACAACTGGATAAACTTCTCAAGCAAACAAGGAAGATTTTACTTTATAAAATCATCCCGCGGGCCGGATTCAACCACGCAACGGGCCGGTTTTGGCCCGCGGGCCGTATGTTTGACACCCCTGATTTATACAGTACATGCGCTGCTCGCCAATGTATAGGTACTTTATCAGCACATTTCTTATGCTTTTTAGAGTAACTGAAAACCAAATTACTGAGAAAGACGAAAGTGAGGTGAAACACAAAGGAAACAAAATTTCAAAAAATCTTCACTATGAAGTAAATTTAGTCTGCGCCGTTAATTTCAGAAATGGTGCAAGTTTGATTTTTTTGAAAAAAATTACACTGTGATATCACTAAATTTTCAAATCAAGCATTACACTCCTACAAAATATGTAGCATGCACAAGCGTCTTTTAAAGTGAGAAGTTCAAACGAAGCCCGAACTTTGAATGACTCTTGAATTATTTTTACGTGAGCACCCCCTCCAACAAAAACATGCTGTGCTTTTGCTGTAGAACAGTGAGCAGTCAGGGATCCAGGGGAACGACTGGTACGATTGCCCTCTCTAAAACCTACGAAGTAACTTTATTCACCATGATTTTGTACAATACGGAAAACAGCATTCGCGATATAAGGCCATTTTGCCGACCGTTATTTTGTTAGAGCAGCGTCGTGAAGTGTACTTCATCTCTCTTGCAGTAGAGACGTGTTAATGAGATTAGATTACCAAATATTACTAAAATTGCCCCTCGCCCTAAACTTACTGGCTGGATACGCCCCTGTGAATAGCTTGCCGTCTCGGCTCGACCAAGAACATGAATTTGAAGAAGGTCTTTCACAGATGTATATTTGCCTTTTTTATGTACATTTTTCTCTCTAAAAATTGTATTGTTGTTGTTTGAGGTTTTCAGAAACAACAATACTGCTCTGAAAATCGACATCTCCATATATCAGCTTTGTAAGTCCATACAGGGATATTACAAGCGGTCTACTGCTTGCATCCCCCTTTACTCTGCGCTCTAGGATATGCGGCTACTTGCGTAGTGAATGCTAAAGTGATGGCAAGTCGTTGAAGCAGCCAAATCACTTCAAGTAATCTGCTCTACGCTCCCACAAACATCATTTCAGAACCAATTGTGTCGATTACTGGAAGCTACCTTCAACTTTCGCTGCGATCTTGGCGCTTATCGCCGTTTTGGCCGTCTAGCGTTCTACCTCGTTAGCCGTTAGCTTTCATTATCGCTTAAATGTTGGACATTTTGTAAAAGACCACTCGTGACTATTTTTCCTGCGAACATTTGTCGCCAACGACGTGCTAGAGTTATTTTTCTCTATTCTTGATCTGTTCACCTCACCGACCAGGACATTCTACTCCTTGAACCTATTTTCTCAATTTGTCATTTTTTCGCGTAGCTTTCTTTTGCACCCAATCCTTAAACGCCAGGCAATAGGTTGGAAAGATCTCAGATATTGCTTTTCAAGTCATATATATGACCCGACTGGGTATAATATTGAAACTTATTTCAGGAACGTTGTGTTATTCAGAACAGTTCTCGAAATTACTCTTTGCTTATGTCATATTTATTAATTTTTTCAAAACACCCCCTGCTTCTTTTCATCAGATAAAAAAAGAAAAATAGCCTTATTGAAATATAGATACTGATAGAAGTGGTCTACACCTTACCAAAATGGCCATTCAAAACTTAACGCTCCGTTGAACCTAGCTGCAAAANAGGCTTTTTTAACTGAGGGCAGTTTGAGAATTATAACTGTGAAAAGACAGTCNATGTGTGTAGCTTTTTCTTCAAGAAAGTATAGAGAGGTTTCAGTATCAAATGCTTATCTANAGTTGTACGTTTGTTGAGCTTGCTGAAAAAGCAGTTGCGCTCAAAAGTTTAAGACCACCTGCCTAAAATCTGGATTTTTACAAGTTTGGAAGATTGTCTCNTTTGTTTCGTCATATTGTNTTTTTTATGTTGGAAGAACATTGTTGCACAATTGATGCTTCTATTACAACCNTCAAGGGCAAGCTTTTTTACAATCTGGTTGTCTTGGAAAGAAGAGTGTTCAAAATTACCGCAAGCTTAGCTGCTGAAAATATGGGCAAATAAAGGTGTTTTCATGTGTGGAGAGGTAAAAAATTATTATATTGCATGAAGAGGGGTACACAGAAAGGAAATTATCTGAAAAGCTGAAGTTCAGTCAAGACTATAACCAATTAAAAGTTTTAAGACTGATTGTTTACATTTCTTGGTTGCCCTAAGCATGCAAATTCAAAACCGATTTCCATTGGAGGAAGCAATTGTCCCCAGCTTAGGGATTCTAGGTTCCATTGCAGCTCACGATCTCACCAAAGATCAAATCTCAATAGCAAATGTGGCCCTACATTTTCCCCATTTTGTGCCTGAAGGTCACCTGGAGGCTATTTTAGAAGTTTAAAGACTGTCCTTGTCCAATAAATCTATGCCTGATTACTGGTATTATCTGCGTAACATCAAGAGAGATGAGTCAGAGTTCTGAAAACTTTCTGAATTAATAACCAAATTTATGGTATTGCCACACTCTTCTGCATCAGTTGTAAGAATATTTTTAACCATGTTAAAACAAAAAAAACTCTGTAAATCAGACATTGCTCGGTAAAGATTGTTGACAAAAGAAGCATTGTCAAGAAGCCAGCACAACGTCTATAAATGGACCCATTAACGTTAGCCCTGAAGTAGTGAGAGATGTCATTAATGGTGTACATCACCAGCGTTGTACAAAATGTTTTGACAAGGCGAAAGTGATACAAATGTTGATGTTCACGATGTAGACGAAAATTTGGATGAGGAACTATGAGTTAATCAGTATTTTGATCACCGCTTCACCTCATTTATTTGCATTACTTTTGGAAACTACCATTACTGTTTTTTTGTAGGTAAATGGGTTATTTTCTTGCGCCATCTGGGTTTATTAGAAATTAGTGAATGGGAGCCCTGCTTGCGATGTGGACAATGAGTCAGAAAAATACACGAAAATTAAAGTTTTTGAGTGTTTTATAAAAAGCGCAACAAGACATACCTCAAAGTGCCTGTTACTGTGATTTTTCGACTGGTCTAGTGATCTAGTGATTTTTCCGTGGAATCTAGTGACTTTTTGCAAAGTATGTGTTTGAAGAAATCGGTTGTCTTTTTTCTAACATTTTAGCCCTTTTCAACCTGTAAGCAATTGATTGCGTGATTCGTTGCTTGAAAATTTTCATCAACAGAACAAACAAGTGTTTCTAATTTGAGTTTCTGATGGTTTCTGTTCCGTGCTGTTTATTGCTGCAATGTTGGCCATGACGGTATTTTCATTTCGTTACTGGAACATTGCAGAATAAATAAATAAATAAATAATTAAATAAATAAGTGTTAGGTTGATTGTCATTGTTGGTCTAAACCTGGCCTACACATTTCAGAAAGCTCAAAGGGGCAAATTATCAACGTAAATTTGTCGCGGGACGCAAAAGTCTATTTCATTTCGATGTGGAGATTTCGTTGTAGCATGGAAGAAATTCTGGAACGACAAATACGTATTCGAAGTCGAGCTTTTGCAACATTTTCTAAAATTCAGAAAACTCTCCCGGGCCGCATGTTGTGCAGGCCTGCTGTAGATAAAAGGCATGTTTATCTCTAGCTTTGGAGGGTGAAAGTCCAACAACAATAAGTTCTTACAAAATTTAACTTGGCCTAGGGTAACTTGATTATTCAAACAGTTATCTGAGAAACTGGTTTTGTTGGGCAGAATTATAATGTAAACACCAAAGTGCTTGTGTATTTTAGCACGGTCTGCTGCATACCTCAATAGCTTCTAAAGCAATGTTGCATCAGTTGCTTTCAATTTTATTCTGAGTCAGAACCAATGTTTCAAAGGTTTTTGGGGAAGCTTTCCTTACTTTTTTCAACCAATAATGTTTTCTTTTATCCTATAATTACTGGTTTTTCACTGCAGTGATTCAGAAATAAATGTTGGTAGTATTAGTAAATTTTCTTCGTGCAAATCTACTTATAACAGGATGTATGTGTGAAGCACTTGCACAAAGTATACGTTGCTACTCAACCGTATTGATACAGTCAGGGGCGTAACGAGGGGGGCAAGGGGGCACAATTCCCCTGGCGTCGAATCACTGCGGGAGGCGCCGAAAAGTCCCAAAAAATGTCACAAGCACTTTCTTCAGTACAGTACATTGCTTCCGGAAGAGCTCATGTTCGAACATGGCGGCGCCAAACTTGGTTCTTGCCCCGAGCGCCATCTAACCTCGTTACGCCCCTGGAATCCGGATACAGTAGTAGTTCAAAGTATTTAGAAATTTTTGAGACTGTAGTAATCCGTAGAAGTATGAGTTGGTTGCCTGTTTTTGTGCAACATGAAGGAATGAAGGTAGAGATGCTGAAATATTGTTGGTAGATACTTCATCAACCCATTGGGCAGGCGAACTCTCATAAACAGCTGGGGATTTTGCGTGGGGCCAAACGTAGTTTTTATTTATTTTGATAAGCAAATGTTTTCCTTAAAATAATTCAACAGTACCTTCGCCAGTACCCAGTCTATATACACTAGAGACCAAACAGGCGACTGATCTCACTAGGCCCAACAACCCACCAATAAACTAACCATACTGCTCAGCGAACCAGCGTGAACACCAGCAAGTAGTGCGTACAGGAAATAACTGTAGAGTAGAAGTTCGATCAATTGAGTACATAACAACGATCATTATGTGTCGTTACCTATCTCCATTTTCTGGATTTGGAATGTCAAACTGGGTAACTTCAACTGTCACTAAAGGAGTGTCCTTGCGATAGTGCGCATGGAGACATTTTAAGTGTTTAAATGCGGGAATGTGGCACCACATTCAAATTAGAAAATATGGCCGGTCAAATTTCCAAAAATACCAAAAATAGGCCAAACAAAATATTTGCGGCCAAACCACTTCTGAAAACGACCAAGTTTTCAGAATTTGGCCGAAAAAAGGCCAAGTTCTCAACCCTGTGCTGAATCTGCCCATTTAAGCTAAACAGCAGTGGGGTGTTACATTGTGCTCTATGCTGTGTGCAATTGTGGTATTTATGCAGTGGATTATGGTGCACATATGGGAAGCATAAATGTATTACCAATCAAGGCAGAGAATGAGTTTCAGGGGATCGAGGGGCGTGTCCTCACCAACTTTTGGACAAAGGGCAACACAAGATAAATTGTTACATCAGTATTGGCGATGAATACAAATTTCATGGTTGAATTACTGACGGGGAATAAATAAAGAAATATATATTATATCATGTGAATACCTTCAGACACACTGTACACAGATTCACGTATAAACAAATTCATCATTTATCCCTAATATTCTGCACAGGGGCCCCAAATTGCTAAGACCACCACTGGCTTTAATAAAATAATCCCACCCAAGCGACGTGCGGTGATAGGAGGCAAAGAAAGCAGTGCCTCTCTGGCAATCGTCACGAAATGCATCAAAAATACATATCAATAAATAAAATTAATCACTTTTTGTCGACTGATTTGTGTTACAAACTTATAGGTTTTGTACGCTTTCAATAAATGTTTATAGGCAACTGCTAATTTAGCGAAGTTTCTGTTCAAATATTTGGGAAAGGTTTAAAGAGAGGCAGTGTGGCGCCGAGCCTTCTCTCGCCGAGAGGTTTGCATGCGTGGAAAGCTTGACATACCGGCTAATAGAAGGCGTGTCGCTCAGCTGATCATTTTCCCTGTGGTCCGTGTATCACCAATGCAATGTTTGTACAGACTNTTACAGTATTACATGAACTAACAGGCTATAGGCCGAACGACTCAGGGCCGTCACCAACTCAGTCTCCTGGGGTTATTATCAATATCAAACTGTTCTGGNNNAATTAAGTTTGAGGAAATGCGCGCTGCNNAAGANGTGAAACCAGTTTTTTTGTATCTTTTTAATAACCTGGACAACGTTTCACAAAAGCGCATTATTTTGGTTTCAAAAACACCTGCTTCCTATCGCGCAATACACTGCTGCAAAACGACGTTCAAACAGTGTTCTGAAAATGTACTGTGGTAATGGCAATAGTTTATTGTTACTACAGCAGATAATATCTACATCCACAAAAATTAGGTGACACGTAGGTTCTTTCATACAATTTTCCGACTCAAACTATGAAATAACAAAAACGCAGTAAAACGAAAAATGAAGCGAAACACCAAATGGCAGAAAAATTAATTGCTTGTTGCTAAAAAATAAGACGACAAGAATGAACGAGAAGAACTCGGGAATTTTACAAATTATTGAGACACGAAGGGTTGACGAAAGATTTTATGAGTCAGCTACCCAGCTATAGCCTTATTGTTGCATAAATCAATGCTAAATTGAAGAGGAAATCTGCTGTTGCAAGATTTTGGAACTGCCAGCCAGTCGTTTTTTCCAACGCCTATTAAAATTGAAATGACATGTGACTTTTTATTTAATCTCCTGATTTTGGGTATGTCATGATTGTATTATCATCTGTTAACGGTCGGATCACACCGAAGACTTGACAAACGGTACTTGCGGCCTGTACAGCCTCGTGCTCGGCGTTAATGCGTGGGTGCAAGGGAACGGTTCAGGCGCGGTGCTGCTACTGACTTGTCCAGCACTCACTGCGAAAGCAGCCACGTGGCCCACAGAGCAAGCGGAAATGGCGCCCGCTTCTGTTCTGCCCATGCTTGGATTCTCCATCTACGTACTTTTAGCAGCTCCAAGAGGTGTAAATAACAAATTGTTCTAACTGTGACTTTGATACTTGTATATTTGGCGACTAAATTTCTCCTAGTGATCTCTTGGCATTTTCTTTGAAACGTCCAGTGATCTGTTGGCATTTTTAATATAATTTTGGCATTTTGGGTGAACTTTTGTTGCTTTCATGGTATCACAATTGTCTGTGGGGTCACATGCACTGTATGGGGTACGTCGTTTCTTTGCTGGCGAAACGCAGTCTGTTTCATGAGTGGCAGTTTTATTCTTGGGACGGCGTGAGCGGCATATTGCAACTGAACTCTCTGGGCATGTTGCAGAGAAGGACGCCTGCAACAGGAAAGAAAACCTACTCTCGTATTTCCTGAAGTGCAGAGAGAGGTTAGGCTGCCCTGCAGCGATGTTGCACAACGTTGAGATACCGAAAACGCCTTGTGCAACTCTTTGACTTCTTTACTAAAATGGCTGTCAATTTCTTTGTCAGCGGAGGTCGTTAGCACTTGAGAACTGTGATTGACAAGCAATTCTTATCAATACTGACGTTTTACATCACGTTTCTGCTATCAAACGTCTGGTGTCCTGATCCATCAGAAAGGCCAAAACCAACTTGAAAAAGGTCTACAAGTGCTATCGCATTGCGTTCACCTTTGCCGCCACGATCAGACGATCGCTTTTTAGCTCAATTTTTCTACTGTCATAGGCTTGGTTGTGTGATAGGCCTACAGCTTTCTTGTTTGCTCGGCCATTGCTTCTGTTTAAGCAGAAATATTTCAGAAATGTTGCTTCTGTCTGTTTCGCGGTTGACGCAGATATCCTTAGAGCAAACATTCTATGGTTTTTAAATGTAAATCATTTAGAAAATACGTTCAACACAGCGTACACTTATGCGCTAATGTCACACTTCTGTTGTAAGACCGGTTGCCAATGCTATCACTGCATATATCTTCTACACGCGTCAAAACCACTCAAACACATCAACTCAGATGGGTCTGCAAGATAGCACGTGGTTCATTCTTGCAAATCGGAGTAGCGATGTTTGGCGAGAACATAGATCTGGTTTCAACCTTTACATCCATGTTTCTTCCCGTCAATAGTTCATTTCCTGCAGACAGCTTGAGGCACATGCTGCAGAATGGCAGTTTTCCATGTTCGAATGCTGTCAGCGAAAGACCCCAGTTAGGTATTGTCTCTTGTAAGTCGGCCAGAAAACTATTGCCTTCCATAGGGCTAGCAGTTAATAGAATGGCTAGTGCGGAGACACAAAGGGTAGGAGAGGTCAGTATCCACACGTACAACATGAACCTATGTTTATTTTCAGCTAAGCTTATTTCTGAACGGGCCAGTAGCCAGGTTTTAAAGTTTGGGTTAAGAAAATACATTTTTAGGGGGAAAGATATTTGTTTTTATTATATGTTTAAAACATTTTTTTCTGGCCACAACAAAATTTAGAGGGCACAAGAAAATTGGTGGGGGCACTACCCCCAACAGTACCCCCTTCGGCTACAGACCTGTCTAATAGCGCTTTAATGAGCGCCGTCTTGAGATATCTATACGTAGAACACGGAGCAAATGTGCAATAAGATAGGGTTACTTGTGATTAGGTTCAGTAAATTTCGGTGAATGGAAATGTGGGCCAGCTTCAGGACTGACGTTTGGCGCCCACGTTACATAAAATTTGATATTTAACATTAAACATTCACGTACAACAAAGTCAAATTTGCTATTGCCCTCCGTTTATTTTTTATAGCAAAAATTAAAACCAAGTTAAACAATTTTAAACGTTCACATTCTGTCAGTCTAACTTTACACCGATGACGACATAGCTTTTTCAGCCACTGTGCAAAATATCTCAAATCATTTGATTTCAAGTCAGTCGGATTTCGCCTACTGCACCCAGTCTTCAATAGCAAAGGTCAAAGTTCGATCGTTCGAGACAGGGTGTAAATTCCTTGCCCGTTATCTTTCAAGCCACGTTTCTTTCGCGAGTATGTACCCCAAAAGCAGGGATTTGGAATCTAATGAAATGCTTTGCATGTGAATCTAATGAAATGCTTTGCGTGGAATCTAATGATTTTTAATGAAGTGCTTTGCTATTTGTTTTGGGGATTTTAGTATCTGTAAACCAAGCTGTTCTTTGGTGGAAGGACGCGACAATGTGACAACGCAATTTTCTGCGATTTGCTAAGCTTCAAACCTATGTCAAGCTAAGTGCGACGCAATGAAAATCGGCTGGTTTTGTAGATCCAGCCCTCCTTCCTTAAATAGATTTAATGGATCATAGAAGAAAAGACGCAGAAAATGACATTTGAAAGTGGTAAATATTTAACCGCACTGAAGTGTATGCATCTTTTCTTTAAGTGCTTTAGATTTTCTGGCGCTTTGACATTGCCTGTAGACGAAAGCTTCAGAAACCCTCTCACTCCAGAAACGCACGCACTGCATGTCATTCTACCTGTTGTGTAATTTCAGTGAATCCTGCGAAACGTCTGATAAAAATAGTGTTGCTGCAGTATGCACTATCGTGCAACTTAGGAAGTTATCAACGATTCGACATGCTTCAGCCATCAGCGCCAACTGTATGCGCCGATGAGCCCTNTTGTGGTTATCGCCACTGCAGAAGTCANGACCAGTAGCTAGTTCATTCATTCATTTTCATTCATTTTTTCCNCTGGGGAGGGTCGCGGGGGGCAGCAGCCCTACAGGAGGATTGAAATACCTCGCGGTTTTCCAGTGGTTAGTTTCGCAAAAAAATATTTATTTTGGAATAATATTGCGAAAAAGGGTACTGTTTTTTGCAACTTATAGATTGCCCTCTGACATGACTTTTGGTTTGACTTGACACTGACCCACTTTATTTAATGGCATTTATAAAAAACTTTTTCCACTAGATTTGCGTTTTTCCTCTTGAAACGCCTTCTTCATCACACACAACGCGCTTCACTCAAATAACCTTCGTGCCAGAATTCACAATAATACACGCTTTGCAGAAGCGGTCGACAACCAAAGTGGTTTGGAGAAGAAACTTGTGATCGTGCCATAGTATAGTGAAGTCGAAAGATTTACTGAGGAGGAAAAAATGTTATCTCAATCTACCAGGTGTTCGATCTGTTCCCAGTCGCGTTGATCACCGCTTGGCAAACAGAAAAACATTAAATCTGAAAAAATTATCGTTGCCAACTTCTTTAGAAAAATTTTCCTTCAATGAAAAAAATGTAAAACAATTTATAATGAGGGGATTGTGCTGGGACGTTATGAGGGGGCAGCATAAGTGGTTATAAAGTTCAAAATTTCGTTGAAAAGCTTTCCCGAAAATTGGAATATGTGCACATATAATATTTGATATTATTTTTAAATACAGGAGCAAAACTCGCAATCCTGGTAGTGACCCCATAGATTAGCACAGTGCATAGATTACTCACCTGCAAAAAACTTCGAGAATATTGCTAAATAGCCTCCCAGAATGTTCCTCGGGAACTTTTTGAAGAAGCAAGGGCCTGCATCAGCTGCATAGCAAAGGGGAGCCCCAGGGATTCCGGGTCCCGGACAGAATCTTCGAGGGGTGGCAATTAAAAATTAATTTTCAAGAAAGTTTCAACTCTTTTAAGTTTTTGTGCTTGAAATCGCAAGACACGTAGCCTCAAAAACTTGGAAATCTGGCTGTGGAGAGAGCAAGTTGATAAAATATCTACTCAAATGTCTAGGTCAAATGCAGGGTGCTAAATTATCCCCGAGTTTGTTTTGAAATCAGGTTTGTTATTTAACATATTCACTTGGGGATAATTTTCCCAGTTCCTGCGCGTTTCTCCCCAGCCAAAGACATTTTCCATCACCCAGTTGCAAGACCTTTTTGAACAAAGGACAGAGATGACATTCGACCGCAAGCTAACGAATAACACTGGTACGGTAATTCGAGGTTAAAATAGCGCCCCCACTCAAAATCTAATAAAAAGGCCCTGCTTGAAATTACGGAAAATAGTGAAAGCTTTCTTGATCCTTTTAATTTTATTGTTCGATCTCTAGCTACGCCCCAATGCCACATAATTAAATCATCTGACACTCACCGGCATTGGCGACAAACACTTCTTAACACGTCTCATGCTTCCTATTAATGTTGAGTAGGAGATTTTCAAGAAACAAATGCCACAAGATATAGCCTAGTTATTAGGTGGGCTTATCAACATCAAATTTTGGTGGGTGAAGTGAAATTTTTTGCAAGTATAAAATTGCTCAGTGTCAACAGAACTGATGTTTTTCTGTATGACGTATCGGTATCGGAAAATGACATTCTTGAAGCGAGATAGTGCAGTTGGTGTATTTTCGTGGGTAAGTCAGAACACAAGTTGTAAGCTTGTACTGCAAGTATAATGAATCAGTCGCAGCCGATATGTCAGCTATGTGAGTTTCGTAGAAGGTTTGACTCTCGTATTCAACGGTCCCCTTAACATTTACAGTCATTGAAAACGTCATTTCAAAAAATCAGTTTAGGTAAGATATTGCTCGCATATTGATAAATTAACGGCGATGAACTTCAGTCTGAAAATCTAACGCAAGGGCAAACGATATGTTTAGTGTTCAGTGCAATTACCGTTGAACGCAAGGCGTTGTAACCACGGCTGTGCAACTATAAGCTGGATGTTTTGTTTTTCGAAATAGACGGATGATACTAACGAACGAAGGCCAGAAATAAAAACTATTCACCTGAAATGATATGAAGCCCGGCCCAGCAATTAGACTACGTGTGCAGGTCAAGATGGAAGCTTGCGAGCTGACACCCCTCAACCAGAGACGGTTTTAAACCTATTTGACAAGTGTTTTTGTAAATGGGTCCCGCACCTTAAGACGGCTTTGTGTCAGTGGCGACAGAGTTAATGTTTCAGGCATTTTATATATTCTAAAAGAAATAACCCACTACTGATGCGTAAAGCGAACAATTAAAAAAATTTTACGTTAATGAGATTAGATTTATTTAATTTATTATCATAGCCAACTATATCAGTATATATATTGTATTTTATTTGAAAACAGGGATACTACACGAAAAATAAAAATAAATAAATATTTCTATCCGTAGAGATAGGTACTCTCCATCATTTCTCTAATTTTTCCCAGCAATAACACATTTTTTTGTTTGATCCCATAAAACAGTGGTTTCCCAATTATGTATTGGGACCCGAGTAAAATGGATTTTTCTGCCATTGACTTGAAACCAGCGCGGCTTTCACTACGAAAGCAGCCCCGTGGCCCACGGTGCAAGCAAGCTGAAATGTGCGCCGCAGATCACTCGTGACACTCCGAAAGGAATACAGAAACTGAGTATAAACAAAACTGAGCTGAACTGCTTAATTTAGTGTTGGTAACCTTATCTAATTGATGACTGATTTGGACGGTAGGTCTGTGCATGCTGCTGCCCAATTGAAGCAGTTCGTCATTAATAGTGAACGAACGTTGGTAGCCAACAAATTAATTACCTAACAAGGTTTTGTAGTCGTGCAAATCTAAAAAAGTCAGTGAAAAACAAATGTCTTCGTTTGATTTCTCACTGTCTGAAAAAGTAGTAAACGTGTTTTTCTCACTCCTGGCTTGGCCTTCTTGCACACAGTCGATAATGTCGTTTCATCAATCCTTGAAATTATTTTAACCCCTCACGAAGGCTCACCAAACGCTTATTCATCATTTCTCTGTGACATCAATTGACCTTAGTTTGGGAGAACAGGAATTAGTACAGAACAATGAAAGATGAAGACCTCCAAACCTTGCAGTTACACCAAAGTATCGCTGGCATAAACCACTGGAGTAATCTGATGATGAGCAGATTCAGTGAAAGAGGAAGGAGGTGTTATTGGGGGTTGGTTGACTAGATGACCGCCATGGTCCTTCACCTATTCTCTATGACACAGTACCACTCTTTGTTTACATTGATCAGCTGTTATGGCATTGTATTTTCATTTGCTCTAATCTTCACTGACAGTTGGTTTACTTATTGCCTATTGCTTCTGTTTATTAGCTGAGTCATATGAAACAATAACCCAATCAAACCAAGCAACCAATCAATAAATATTGTCCGCTATCCGCAACATTGTCCCGGGGCTTGCGAAGGCAAAATAAAATTAAGAAAAAATGAAACAAAATAAAAGTAAAAACAACTAAGCCATGCATAGGACCAAACCTCGAGTGTCAATCTTGCTCTGTTTTTTGTTTTTAAAGACAAACAGATGTCAACAGGGCTTTATTTCGATTATGAAGCTTGAAAGATATACCTTGCAATATAAAGGAATGAACAATTTATTTGGAAATCTCCATCACACTGTTGATCGCGATAACCTGTACTCGCAATATCGATATGATAGCTGCACTGGACTCACGATGGATTGCTCTGAATTGCAGTGACTTTGTGTGAACTTATTTTAGATATTTAACAGCCTTTCTCTGACAATGAGCAACTGGTTTACTTACGAATTTCAGCTCAGACATTTCATGTTTCAGGACTGCTCCACCATGCGATTTTACACATCGCAGGTAAGTTAGTGCTTAATTATACTCCACATTTGAGGTTGCCACTCCTAACGACTTTATTAAGTTGTGCTATTTGAATAAGGCTTAGCAAAGCCTTCGTGGGTGATTGAAGTAGCTTATGTATTTTTTTGCATGTATTGTTTTTGTGCAGTGTTTTTCAATTGGGTTTTCCGCGGAACCTCAGGGTCCCACGAGTGGCTGCCAGGGGTTCCGCCGAAACAGACCGAAATATCCTGGGACGAAATTCGCGACCATAGTTCTGTGTGGTTGTAGCAATAAAAGCACTTGAATCATTGCATAGGGTTCCATGAACAACGCAATCATTTGCGGAAGGTTCCGTTGCAGCAAAAAATGCTGAAAAGCATTGTTTTACTGCACTCTTTTGAGAAGGCATGGACTCAGGTTGTTTAATTAGGTTCATTCCCTGAAAGATATTTCAATTTAACTTTGAACTAAGGTTAAATTTGTTGAATTGTTCAAGTAAGAACTCTCCACAATGGGGGTAAGCAACGAATCGATCGGCAAAATTTTTATGGGAAATCGATTTCACGTGAAATTACGCATCCTCAGACCTGGAATTCACAAGCAAATCTTGCGGGTGAAAAGTTGAAAGGCCAAAGAGTACTTACTGTACTTGAATATAGATATGTGCAAGTTTGAATCACCGCAAAGGGATGAAAGCAGAAGCCAGTCGGCTGATTCCTCGAAAGCTTACAGAAAACCTCGAGCTTTCAATTGTCTATTGAATTGTTTATTTTACGTCTGCATTAAAATTTTCAGTACCACAAACGCTCCATTTTGCAATAGCGATCTGCTCTAATGACCTTCAAGCATTCATGCGTGACAACATAATATCGACAAAAACACTCTACGTATAAATAAGACACGACGTTTTGAGCGAAAAGTTTAGAAACCATAACCGGCATTTTTGATAGTAAACCTAAAAACTAAACCAATCTGCNGGTTTTGTAACCAAAATGGTGTGTGAATCATTTCAGCAGAAGCGTTATTGATTGATTTGCCACCAGTTACCTATACAAGAGATCGGCGTCAGCGGTTCAAACTGCTTCAGACAAAATTGTGCTTAGCTTCTTGAAACGTGTGTCAGCCGTCAAGTTCAACCACCTGCTGTTCATGTTGTAAATGGTTTGGAGTAAATGATTAAAAAAACATCAATCACATGCTTTTTGCAGTGGGGAAACAATATCTGGATCTTCACTGCTTACAAATGCTTGTTTTTTCTTTACTGGTTCGGATGGACTGTTGGGGATATCATATCTTTTGAATTTAAATCAACTTACGTGTTTTATCTGACCACCTGGGCAGCCTGGGCAATAATGCTCTATATTGGAGTGTCTTTTGGAGTTTGCATTCACGGAATTGTCACCAGAAACTCATGGAGATGTGATGCCAGGAAAAAGTTCAGCAATATTGTAGCAATCGAAAAATGCGATACATGTCCAAGTTATGCTGTTCCAGGTAAATGTCGTGCGTTGTTTTTTTTCGAAAGGGTTTTAGGTTTTGTTCTTTTTCAAAGATGTTGATGGTAACTGAATATATTTAATTACATATAAACTTGGAACGTCATGTTGAGCGAGTACATTTCATTGCACCTAAAGTAGAAACTTCAACCTCCAAAATACAATCGCAATACCTTAGTATACGTCTGCAACAGTATTGATCTGTAATGAGTTTACGGAGATTGCGTTGTTTTAACATATCCCGATCTTAGTGCGGGCAAGGCACTTCATCCCCTCCTAGTGGACTTTTATGGGCAGCATTTCACCTGAGATGTAGACTGCTTCATTTGTAACTCAAAAAAACGCACAATATTTAGAAAATCATATCCATTGGCAGCCTTACACCAATTCTTGCTTATTGGTAAAAATCACCGCCATCGAATTGCCTAACTTTTGGTTTCAACTTCTACCTCACATACTACATGTGCTTTGTCAAAGTAACGATGGTCGTACGATTTTTGTTTGATCCAGGGGAGACACAAGAGGTATACAACTTATTCGTCACGTGAGGATAAAATGTATTTTTGTTCTGATTCAAATTTGGTATTAGACGAATTCAGCTGGTAGCAAACAAGCAAAACGCATTTCCAAATAAGGCAATAATCGCGCGACTAGATATCACGAGACAAACCTTACCAAAAACGGCATGGGTCCGACTTAACCGCCTCCGTACTGGTGTCGGTCGTTTCCACTCCTGCGTATACAAATGGGGTATGGCCCCTTCTGCGGCTTGTGATTGTGGTGCAGACGAACCGACCGTTGACCATGTTGTCCATCAGGGTTTTTTCAAGTTTGACCTTGCTGACCGCTGAATCATTCCGAGAGACCGCAACTAATTTATCTTAATACCGAGATGATCGCGAAAAATGGTAATGTATTTTGATGGTGGTAGTAAAGAGAGTTTCTTCCGTATTTTGATAGACCGTTGGAAAAATTTGAGAGACCGTTTCGCTCTCTCAAAATACAGTAAAAGTGCAGTGTTTCCCATCACTGTCTATGGAACGACCTCGCCGTATAACGCATACCTGACGGTTCTGGATGACGAGACAGTCGAATGGCAGCTCAACACGTGCCCCGAGATCTAGCGCGGCCTAGCGGTGGAACTACAGGAGCTAGCTGAAACGATGAAGAATGAGAAAAAACAGTTTTTTCAAAAGCTCGACCATATTTTATCTTTACAAAACATTCTGGAAAACACGGTTTCACAAACTGATCTTGGTTGTAAGTTCTCTCGGAAATGATAAAGATTGTTTGGCAATCACGCAAATTTGTTAGAACTAGGGCTTGAAGTTAGCGTGTGGCAAATGATTCAAAACGCAAAGGCGCACAGCAGACGCTAATAATAGAAGTGCAAAATTTATGTTGCATTCGGAATCTTACTACTGATATTTGCGCAGTCAACTCAGTCGTGACAATCTGTCCAATTCATAAAAAACATGAAGAGGCGTGACGACAGCACACACCGTTGTCGGAATCCAACACCCATGGTGAACAGTTATGATTCAACTCCGCCGACACAGATCCCGCACTTCTGCGCAGTAGTAGAGTGACTTGTCGGCAAGTAGCAGACGGCCGTCAACACCGTACTCCCGCAACACTTTCTGGAGCTTTCTCGAGAGACCCGGTCGTATGCTTTCTTGAGGTCGACAAAACATGCGTAGACATCTTTGGCATACTCCGAAAGATATCTGGAAAACTTGTTGGAGAATGAAAATTTGGTCTGCAGTTCTACGGCCAGGACGAAAACCGCACTGAAAATCCTCTAACGTTGGTTCAGTTATTCTGCAGCATTTTTTACAAACACTTGGCTTATACTCTTCCAGAGCGACTAATGAGAGATGCATCGGTGGTGGGGCATTCTTTCCTCTCTACCTTCTTGTGTACGTGGATGATCACAACAATTTTGCCAACCTTTCGGTCCGCTTCCAGACCACCAGTGTGCTTAACACACACGAATCAGCCAAAGAGCTCTTCTGCTAGGCTTTGAGCATTTCAGGTCCGATTTCATCACAATCTGCTGCATTCAGTGTTTTGACATTTAGAAAGACTTAAATCGCTGCATGTGCGATGATATGAAAATGACTGGGTTCGAAAGATCTTAGAAACACCCTCTCAATCTTCCCAGGATGCAACCATCATTGCTGCGTCAGACACCACTTTGGTCGTTGATGCATCTAGCAGCATTTGACTGCGAAGACGCCTGAGGATTTGCCATCACATTTTGATGGCTTGCCAGTAATTGGAATCCAGTTTATGTCTGAAATTCTTCTCACGATGGCAATGTGGACTTTTTTACCATTTCGCCGCACTGCAAATGCAAAGAAGGTTCAAATTTGTTCTGAAGCCAGCAGGCCTTCTAACTAGGCTATACTTTCTTTGCTCGAATAACATCTTTCACCTCTTAGTTCCATCAAGGGATTCCGTCCACATACCAAGCAGTGGATGAAGCTAAAACTGTATTGAATTGCCGCCACTCCACCTCTGCGTCGGCAGAGATGCCCATCTAGGTTATCGTTAGTGCGTTAATTATTTCTATACTTTGATGACGCCAAGCATCTCCTCAAAGCGTTCAAAATCAGATTACTTTAGTATTAAAAAAACGTTTTATTTACCTCAACATTCTGCTCATAAAATAGCAAATAAATTCAGTAAAGACGAAGAATGCATTGAGCAAACATTGGAAACCGAAGTGCACACAAAAGGCACGCGTAAAAAAAACTGTCGATAGTTGCGAAAACGAACAGGAAAGAAAACAAGATGAGTTACCTGCAAGGGTGCCTTATTTGTTCAAATAGCACAGGGTTTGCTATTCCATTTGACTTTTTTCGTGGGAAAGATGCGCTTTGATTGAAAGTTTTAACGAAACTTGCTCCAGTGAGATAGCAACTGTTTGCAAAACCCAGTGAAAGACATTTCGTAAATTGTATAGTCACTGAAAAAAGCCGCTGAATTTCTATAGTTCGTGTATATGTTTAATGGTAATGTATAAACGTTTCAGTGTTTAAAGTGGATGTTGGTAACATTAACACAATACAAACAATATCAGGCAAGCGTTTACTGTACCAGGCAAACATATTTACTATGACATTATGTAATAGTAAATGTTTGCCTGGTACTAAATGCAATGGTAATGCATATTTTCCTGCACTTATTGTTTGTATTGTCTTAAACATACTGCACAAGTATTTAAAATTCGGTAGTTATTTCTTACTGCCAGTATATTTCACGACCTTTACGTACTTTAATGAATACCGATATACTCAGGTTATAATTTATCTTTTCGCAGTTATTAGTACATTCGTACATTGTTAACAACATCCTTTATGTTGCCAACATCCATGTTGTAGTCTGTGCACAAATTAAAAATTAAGACTAATGTGAACTCTTTCAAATTAGACAAAGAAGATTTTCAATAGCTTCATTAGTGCGATCAAAAACAAACCTGTTTATGACATTTGAACGTGAAATCTAACTGTGAAGTTATGATCAGAAACTTTGAAAATACCTGCGATTTTTGAAAGCACGTATCGGTGCAAAACTCACTGAATCTTTTCAACTGGCCTGATTTTAATATCTTTTGCTCCCAATTCCCACCCCAGGTTAGACGTTGTAGTAGGCCAAACGCTTTTTCGAAATTTCATCTCCAGCAAAAAGTGTTTATTACTTGTCTTATAGTGATGCCATTCACTCAAAATATTACACAAAATTAAATTAGGATGCCGTTTGAAGTCTTGTTTAAAAATAAGCAAAAGGGTTTTGATGCTTTCAAATTTTTTGAAAACCAAGGTGAAAGGCAGCTTTTCTCATAGGATAAAAAAACATTTTTTCCACAAAAAAATGACGAGAAAAGTGTATCAATACTTTCAGGATTGGTTATGTTTTTATGACAAGATATTGATATGTGTCTAACGCTTTCTGCAAAACTATTGCTTGTCTTAAAGCCATGCGTGTTTCTCAACACTTGTAAAATACCATCGAAATGTTATTGAGATAGTGCATGAAAGTAAACCTACGAGAACAATGTTTTACGCAATATTTTAAATTCGAGATAAAGTTCATAAGAGTTGTTTCTCTTTACCAACGCGTAAAAAAGTATTTGGAGCTTATACGGATTGCAAAGTTAAAAATAAGTCACACGTATTTCATTTGTCTTATGCTTTTTATTCCAGAACAACGCTTACGCTGGTTTCATATACTCAACTGGCTATTGCACACTGTCGCCTTCGATATTGCTTTGCTTGTAACCATTCTCTACTGGGCACTTTTATCAGGTTCTTCGAGGAAGGAAAACGCGTTTTCTATCAATAACCATGCTTTGAATTGCATCGTGATGGTGTTTGACTTATTTGTGAGTAACATTCCTGAACGGCTTTTGCACGTTGTTCACAGCTTCACTTTCGCTATAGTATATATTACATTTTTGGTGTTACTGCACGCAAGTGGCATCAATTCCAGCGTTTATCCGGTCACAAATTGGTCGACCAATCCCTGGCTTGCTGCTGGAATGTGCATCGGCGCTGCATTTTCAACCTTGGTGCTGCGTTGCCTTGCGTTCTTTTTGTTCAAGCTCAGAGTATACACCGCAAAGAAAACCGGGACGTTTTGGGCAAACTCGAGAACAAGGGAAGAGCATCTGGCTGCTGGCTTGGTTTTGAAAAATGTTGAGGAGACGAAGGGAATTTGTGTTGAAAAGTTTAACTTCGATTCCAAAGAATGCGGTTAACATTACGTGCAATGCAAATGAATTGAAATGAAGCGATTTTTTTCCCTTGCTCGTTTCGCCAAGATCCGTAGAATGTTTTACTTGCTGCTGCTCTAACGAAGTTCTTAAACTGTTTTGCAGTAAAATAGTAAAATCACAATCTGTCAAACAAGTTGAAGATCTTGAGCATGAGACGACGGAATAGTAGAAATTTGCACAGCTTATGCACGTTTACCGACTATCACTTTTGCGAAGTTTTTAAAGGTTAAGCAATTTGTCTNCGCCTAAGAAGGAATAAATAGAAAAAAGTTTGTAACAAAAGTTTAGTGCTGCAAAGATGACCTTTAGTTTCAGCACAAAGTACCAGTTTCGACCAATTTGTAAATACAACTCTGGTGTCTAAAAACTGTTAACGCAATTTAAGTGGCAATCATTTTCCTGTATCCAACAACTTGTGAGATGTTTCTGCGAATGCTTTGTGATTCATATTATGTTTGTTTGTGAAAAATCTACTCAGTGCATTTGCTTTGCGTAAATCTGTAACATGATATTATATTTGAAGTCAACCTTTTTGAAACGATTGCTTTTTTTAATCAACGCCAGAGGTTGTGATTTCGAAATAATGCCATTTTCTAAAGAATATTGTCAAAAGTGCAAGAGGTAGAGACCGCATAATTAGAAAGAGTTTCATTGTTTGGTTCATACGAAGATGTACATAGCAGTGAAGGCCGTAATCCCTTAGACATCGAACCACGTCTCAGCACGAACAAATCTCAGTTGCTATGATATGCGATCATAAATGATCTGCTTAAAAAAATGCTAACGAGACAGGTTTTGTTGGCTGCCCCACTGGAGCAGACCCTTGGTAGGACAAAATACCACAGAAAAAACTACTTCATTTTGTAGAGTGCATCTTAAGTACAAAATAGAGCAAGTACATAATTTGAACCTGTGATACCAAAAGTAGCTTGTCCTATTTAATTATTACGACAGTGGTTTTCCACAGTTGATGAACCCTTTGGTCGATATGACTACAGTATGTTGCATGTTATTTCGCTTAAACCAAAGCCTGTGGTTGTTTGTATTTCTTTCTAATCGCCTCTGTTTGTGCGTATCCTTTTTCAAATTGGTATGTGATTTGTGCAGCCAAAGTTTGCGCATATTTTGCCCGAGCTTGGTTTTCAACGCTGAGCTTCCTCTCAATGAGCTCAATCCTGGTCAAACTCGCTGTCATTGTCAATTAGTTGCACTGCACAACCAATCCACTGACGAATGCCTGGTACCGCAGATACGTTAACGTTTTAAGTATTTATTCCAGCAATTGTGGCCAGATTGAAACAATAAGCAATGCTCAGTTTGTGACAAGCAGTCTCTCATCGCGTGTAGCTTGGTTTGATAAAATACGCGCAGTCCATTGTAAGATATAAACCCATTTTTCTTTCCGTATTGCGAGCGATTGGGTTGGCTGCGCGGCAAAGCAAGTTCAGCAAGGTTGAATCGCGTAATTTGTGAGGCGCACTGACGATCAAGTGTTTATTTACCTTTTAGCCAAGTAGACTTAAAGCTTGAGACCAAATATCAAGGCTCGCAAAATCTAAAAAGAAACGATTTGCAAAGGTTATGCAAAATACTCACTGCTTGCGTTTTTCTGGCATGCCTGCAGGGCAATGCTATAGCGAGGCGAGCCCGGGTTGAGTTAGCAAATTGACTTTGACTCTGGCGCAGCCGGTTTTTGTATCAGATACTGTATTGACTTTAGTAAAACAAAACAGATCTGAAATTTTATGTTGTCTTAACATGATCTTGGTTTAGAAAAGGTTTTGCAAAAATTTTCCTGGGCGTTCGAGAGCGGATCCAACCCTAAAATACGCCTGCTAGCGCAAAAACGCTCCTGTTTTGACACGGCCTGAGAGAAGCTAGGTTGCAATAAATAAGACCATGTCTCTTTTTTGAAAACGCAATATAGTAGTCAGGGAGGCGTGATACAACAAAGCAAATCATGCATTGAAGTAATTTCTGCTATCGTTCGCAGGAGCTGTTGCATTATGTTTTAATGCGCAGAGATTATTGTGTCGGCACTTCAGGCAGTCTCTGCCTCTTGCACCTATTATTGCAGCATCACAAATTTCCATTTTTCTCCCACTGCGCTTCTGTATGACGATGACCGAATGAAACAATTCCTGGTGCTTTGTTTCAGTGTTTGTTCCTCTTCAGCATTGACTACGTGCACCAACTTTCACCTACCCTGTGATGTTTTGTGACTGAGAATTTTTTTACCATTGTGTTCTTTGAACCGATGCCCGTGATATGGACCAGGTGACTGAGCGAAACACGCAAATAAAATAAGATGCAAGAGACAAACCAAATTGGTAGTGGTGGTTGTTGGTGACGTGTGGAGCAGCAAGCAAGCGGGTATCTAGATCGCACGATTCAGAATATATCCAAAAAGTTCTGTGCGTTTGATGACTACGGCTACTGCCGAAAAAGGCAGTGTAAGAGTTGATTTTACATTCTGGCTGTACACAGCGCTAATGACGTACAACTGTAAATGAAAGCAAGCTCTGTGAAGGACAAGTAAACGGAATAATAGCGCAGTAGGTTGAGCTACATGCTACATTTTTACAGTCAAGGGAAAGAAATGTTTTAAATCCCAAAAACTCCCATTACTATAAACTTACAGTGATGACTTCATGGCTTCCTATTATTGTTCTCTAATTTCAAATTCCTCGTATCGCAACGAGAGAAATGTAGGTTTGAGCTCAGAAACGCACTGACATGAAACGCAGAGCTTTGCTTGACAATGGCGCTTGTAAATTGCAGTTTATCTGATAAAACGCACAACAAAATTAATGACGGTCATCAAAGCGAAGTTGCTTTGATTCAACCTCGAAACTCCACTGCACGTAACCGCAGTGAGGCTAATCCCACGCCAAATAAAATGATTGCGACATCTTTTTATCAATGCCTGTGCCGCGCTTGCTCACATAAAGCTGCGCTTGTGTTGCTTTCCCTCACTGACACACCCGGATGCAATTGGTAGCAGCAGCGAATTTGCCACATATTTTTACGTTGAACATTAAAGCCGCTATTACAAAACATGCATCACTGCAACGTTTCGGCTTCATCAAAATTCATCAGCCACTATTACAGAAAATAAAATAAACTTGCAACGCAAAAAAATAAAGGTGCATATTTAAAGCGGTCATTTTGTCTCGAATAATACTAAAAGAGTAGATGATCAAGCAGGGGTGAAACGAGGTTTGATGGCGCCAGGGGCAAGAAGCAAGTTTGGCCCCCTCATGTTCGAATTTGAGGCCGTTAGGAAGCAAATGCACTGTATTGAAGAAAAAACTGGTTATATTTTTGGGACTTTTGGCGCCCCCCGCAGTCATTCGGCGCCCCCCGTAGCGATTCGGCGCCCCCATAGTGATTCGGCGCCCGGGGAATTGTGACCCCCTTGCCCCCCCTCGTTACGACCCGGTGATAAAGACACACTGAGATCCGATTGGTTTTCCATCTACATTGGGATCTGGCCGGTATTGAAAGCGACTCAAGCACGAGAAACTTGTTTTGATCGAGAATGTTTCCCAGTATTTCTGGTTCATTGAATTTGAAACGGGTGCGTAGGATCGGCCAGTAAATGTTTGCATGCTGGGGATCCTTGAATAGATGTTGATTCGTTGACTCGGGTTAACAAATTGCGGTGAGACTGCACAACGTAAGTTGATCCACAGGCGCTAGGTCGAAAAACCACAAAATGAATTTTCCAGAAGCGATGTATAGATCTTTGAAGTTGCCGAAAAACTTGGCAAGAAATCGTTCGCGAGTAGAGAAGATTAATCAAACGTTTTTGACAGTGAGGGCATTTTGGTTCTGAGAGGATTATGTACTTCATGTTTCCAATCTAAGTTTCACAAGATGCAGCGGTCCAGCTATGTTTTACAGCATTCGTTTTGCAACAACAGCATTTTTTTAATTTTTTAAGATTTTAGCTCTGTTGTTGAGGAGCAAAACTTTCCCAGCGGCTACAGAGTCCAAAATGAGTTGATTTCAAAAAATTATTTTTTGTGTCGTTACAATCTGATTCGCTGGTGAAATCGAATCCTTTGAGAACATTGCTTAGGAAACTAAAAAAATGAAAGTGTCAGATAGAGTTTTTGTGTCGAAGGAAATCATTCTGCAGAACCTTCACGAATCCGGTACAGACAAACGCTGGATATATGACGAAGTTACGGAAATGAGATCATGTGGAAAGTTGAGTGAGATGCTTCAGCTTTAGCACATATGTGAATTTGAGAATGTCAACGTGGCGTGTTATGCACCTGTAAATAATTTTGCCGTCGTCTGCAAAATACCAAACAAATAAAGTGCACAATTAAAAAGCTTTAGGTTTGCTGCAAGCATTCAAGGAATTAACCGACTGGGCTCTGCTTTCATGACTTTTTGAGAAATGCGATAATCTGTTGAACAATCCTGGCAGATTCTGACGAACATTGTCCAAATTTAGTTGACCTTCGGCCTGACAGGCGGCAGACAAAAGCGAGGATATGATTATTAAAATCACTACCAAGCAAGCTACAAAATTGTTATTAGTAATCGCTGCCATTGCAACTTGAGTGACTCCTTGTCTTTCTGATACTGTTTGGCATATTGGGCAGCAATTATATATCACGAAGTAGCGTTACAAAGACACGAAAAACAATTTCGGATTTCAAATGGAACATCATTTTGAGAATACTTTCTTTGAAAGACGACACCATACCAGCTGAAAAGAAAACAATAATCACTGAAGTAAATGTGAAAACCATTCGTGTCTTCAACGCAATTTGCAAGATTTTGTTGATCAAGCATGTTTGAGCAAGACATGCATTCACTATCGACGATTAAATAAAGTTGGCTCATCAAGCAAGGGATTTCTGAAGTTTACTTCTCTTGGCATCACAACAAGGCGTACCAAATAACGCGAAAGTTGAGCATCGAACAGGTCTGCAAAATTGCAGAAAACGGAATTGCTTTCTTTTGCTTCAAACTTCCGGTTACTAAAGCTGTTTCTTAATAATGTTGCAAATGTAGGTTACTCGCGCAGCTGGAGTGAAATTTGCATCATTTTCCCGACGTGCGTACCAGCAATTCTGGAGTCCAACAGGCTTTACCTTTGCACACACCCTGCTCAATTCCAATGCCAATGGGTAATTTCAAAAAGGTCATATAAACGAAATTTAAGAAATTTTCTCACTGAGGATAATTTAAATCTTCCAACCTGTTATCAATCAAAAACGTACTGTCAGATCAACTAGATGCAATACTAACTGTGGATAGATTCAGGCAACCATCACCGTGGGTGTCAGCACAAATGGAAAGTTGGAACCTTGCCCTTCAATCGTTAGTGTATTTTATCGGCATTGTGAAATTTGCGGCAAATTGTGGTCTGCGATTTGAATAGAGTTTTTCTGCAAATCGCGCGAAAACCTGAATAGACACAGATGAACAAACTACATGTTGGTTGCAATGAAAAAAATCATTTCCGTAAAACGCTGGTAAGTTTAAGGAGTTGTCTTTCAACATTAAATGGCGGAAATTTGCTTTAGGCACATTAGCACGGTTCATTGGAAAGGTGAGGACCTGATGACTTGATTCGGATTCAGCTAGACGTTTGAAACCTTTCTTGGAAATTGTCCACTGGAAAAACCCGAGTTTTAATTTCAGTCTTGGCTTGCATGCCAACGAGAAATGGTCAACTCCCTCCTCGTCATCAGTATCGGGTTACTTTCCTGAAATAGAATAATGGAAGGCTAAGAACTCGCAACTTGCTCTAGCGCATTCGTTCTTCAAACAAGGGTAGTGAATGCGTTCATGTCCAGGATGAAAACACAAAATCTTTTGTGGCAGCGAATCGGGCGATAATGCCGCAAATTTTGTTTGCCCTCTGCACTTAACAAAAGAAGTGGAAAAGCAAACAGAAGACCGTTTCTGCGAATGTGTTGATCCTTCCAATGACCATTCTCGTGCAGACCTATAAGAGACAGTGCAAAGCAAGATGCTTCAACAGCAATTTTAAACATAAATGAATGCGTAAATACACAAATGTTTTGCTCAGTTGAGATGCAATTACACACAATGGCTTGGGAATCGGACATGCTTACAAAACTATGCAGTACAGTTTTCAAGTTGAGAGTTAAACCAAAAATTATGTCGGTGACACCAAAAGGGCCTGACTGAATGTCTAGTTTATTCAATAATACAGCAAAAAATTGCAGGTTTGGCGTTGAGAGTGTTGTGCACTGTTAATTTTTGGCTAACAGAGATAAAGACTTGCTTAAGATAGCACGATTAAGCCAACACTACATTGATACAAACATATCGTGCCCCCGTATAAGACGTTTCCAAAAAGGTAGGAATATTACAACTCCTGTCCATTGTGTACTGACTTACAAAATAATTTGGGCGACTATATTTGTGTACCGACTAGCACAGAACATTCCCGTTCTACCGATCGGAGTTGTGTATTATGCGCATCGCGAGGGCGTTGTATCACAGCCCACATTTTTGTAACGCATTCGGTGCTAAATCACCTAATCGTACGGAATTTAAATTCAACTCAGGTGGGGTCAAAGCACGTTACAAGTTTTCGTACAAACGATCTTTCAATCTATGTTTAGCGCTGCGCCGCAGCCTTTACGTGCTGCGTGTTTCAAACAATGCAGCATTATCTCGGTGGGTGCGTCACAGTTTTCAGCAAGAGCTG
>JGI24021J15306_10000022_pt1 | contig 54687 bp, 34 predicted proteins | sample Ectturendosymbi1_FD_15306 | JGI IMG/M metagenome (IMG submission 15306)
GAGCTTGGTTGCCGCACCCCCCAACAAAAAACCTGCACCCCCCAACCAAAAAAATTTTTTTCGAGTGCAAACTACAAGACTTGCCGTGTCTTTTGACGCTTCGACCAGGTCTGTAACCCGTACAGGAGGGGAGATATTCCCGCGCAAAGCCACGTGCGAATCAGCTGTTTTTTTGCGAACCGCTTGAATTAACCCGAACGTCAAAGTGTTAAACAAATTTTACAATGACATCACCAACCACGAACTTATATTAGTACTAAACATAACATGAGTGCTAACTGCTAACTACAGTTGATGATAACAAAATATTTTCTTAAAAAGTGATTGTGCAAACAACCAGTGTGAGCACAAACTTATGCAGCAAGCAAGCATTTTTGCAAGCCTACCATTGTGACATTACAGCTGCCTCAAAAAATCGTGAAATCATTAGAAATGTGAGTGATGTAAAGTGAATTCATAAATTTATAATCAAACCTTGCCAACATTAGATAAAACGTAGACATCCTTGTTTGTTACCACACTACAACACTGAAAACACTGCTCAAGCAAAACTTGCTCCTGGCCTTGTACCTTTTAGTAACAACTGCAACATTGGCTTAATTAGATATACATACAATGAAATAAATTAATTTCACAATCTAGCACCATAAGTAAGTATTCAAAAAATGTATCTATCTCTGTTGATGAAGTCTTTAATACTGAATAAATTCTTGAAAAAAGACTGCCCACAAAAAAAACTGTTAACAGCAAAACAAAACCTGCCCATCACCTTGCCAAACACAGAAGGAGCACTCCACAATAATTTTATCTCAAGTTGAAATAAGAGAAAAGACTTTCACTCACATACCATGTTGTGCAATAATAACAAGGCACTTGCATGTTCTAAAATGTACGTACAAGAGGAAAGGGTCTAGCATGGCACTTTTGGCAAGAAAAAAAGTGCAGTACATTTTAAAATGTACATTGGCAATGGCATTCTGCACAAAAAAACAGTACATTTTAAAATGTAGTCAGCAGGAAAAGTGTTAACAGTTGTTCGGTGTCAACAATTAAAAAAAATTCAAAGAAGCGGAAACTAATGCTCCCACTTAATCGGTTGTACTATTTTAAAAGATTAACAATGGCTTATTAACGTGTCCACAGGACATAAAGCTGGCGTGCAAAGGCAATAAGCTTGCCCATCACTGGCTTCAGGTATTGCTGTTGAATCTACCAGTTCAATAATGCTGAGTATTTTGTTGACTGTGAGATCACATTTCATCAAGTGGAAGTTCTTGTTTCAGTAGCAGTGTTTTCTTCTGGTTGTTGGAAAGGTTAAACCTTGCATTCCTGAAAATATTAGCTTATTAATAGGTGAAAGCATGTCGAAATAGAATGTGCCTGAAAACTTCTTTGTTAGCATGTTTTTCAAAGTGCATAGCTTGTGTATAAGTTTTCATATTAACATGTTTGTTTTTCAACAGTGTCATAAGTTGGTAGACAAATGGTTCTTGAAGCTGTTTGTAGGATATGCTTTGCTTTAATATATGATTGCAAGGAAATCTTCACGCATAGTGACACTGTTGACTTCATATGAATACAGCAGTCTATATTGTGTCTGACCCATGGTGCAAACTGCCAAAATAAGATATTGGCACTTACATACAAGTTGTGACACTAATGAGAGTACATATTGAATGTATTAATACTTTGTTCCTTCTTTGCTTTTGTTATGCAGGCTGTAAAGGGTGCAATATGCTGCAGGTCTGCAAAGCGGTGAAAGGTTTTGTCTTGAACAATGGTGTATTTTGGATCAGTACATTAAACCTATCAACTAGTTCACATGTTGGCAACAATGTGCAGTTCAGACGACGATGGGTCACGCCTGACAAATGGGAAAAAGCTAATGTAAAAGGGAAAAAATTGCCTTGGCAACCCAACTTGCCACGCAAGCGTGTTGAAGATCAGTGGGATAAGGACAAACCTTATTTTGGAATGTATGATTTTATGTTTTTGCTTGGTGATGATGTAACTCTTCAACCAAAACTGTTCTGTAAAGGTCCTAACTATATTCGTGGTTATAATGAAGGAGAAATGTATCGATTGGTGAGGCAGCGTAACAGACTCGGTAGTCGTATGTTTGCTGAAGACTTGTTAACCATAAACAAAAGGATAATGGAGACTGTACGAAGGCACAGAAAAAGGACTGGGTTTTGAAACCTGAAAATGACTTCGTCCATAATTTGCTGGCAATGTTCTTGTCAAAAATTGTGTCTGTGCTTCCTTAAAGTATCAGTGCTTTTTGAGCTCAATTTTTGTGTATGTTGTGAACATTTTGACAACAAATGCGTTTTTCATGGATACAAGGAATGCTTTTTACTATTGATACCTGCTGCAGAATTACAAGCTATTTTATAAAAAGTTGTTAATGATTTTTGAGTGATGCCAACTCTTACACATTAAGTTACTTTATAATTTTCATAGTAATTATGTGTTCAGAATAGTTTTGCAAATACTTTCTTTAAGCATGAAGTTGTCACAAACCTGAATCCCTCATTGCTCAACATACGTCAGTGGTGCCCACTGCCCATGCTGTATATGAAAGCTATCCAAGTGGTACTATTGAAGCCTCTCAGTCAGCACGCATGCGTGACACAACATGAAGAGGATGTGCACTAAGAATAGCAGTTCTATGTTTGTGGTGTATACAAGCAATAATAGAGTTGAGCATGGCTTGTGATCTTTGAAGTATTGCCTTCAAGGTAATGGATAAATTTGGATTAAGTTGCATTGAATCTAATATTTTTGACTCAGGACCAGTTTTCCTTGGAATTCAGACACTACTGACATCGTATTGACACTAATTTATTTGCTCAAGAAGGTTCTGTGGGGTGTCAGTATAGAGGGTCTTCAAGTGTCCAAGTCAGAAAGGTTAGGAATCACTGGTATCCACAAACCCCATTTGTAAATTGTACAAGTTATCAGTCTGCTGTTGTATAATTATGCTTATACATAATCTTTCTGGCGTGTGTACAAAGCAAATACATTTAAAAATAGTTTGATTGCATGTGAAACTTCACTTTGTACCTGGAACTTTTTATAAGAATTGTTATAATTCATGTCATATCATGACCAGCATTAAATTGATGTTTCTTGCGTAATTCATCATAAAGCACATTAAACTTTATGAATGGTTAATTATGAATTTCAAACATGTGCATATACAGGTGACTTTCTTTAAATGACAGTATTTCAAGTTCTTAAATACAAAACGTATAAGCTGTGGAAATAAGAGTTTGGAATCTACAGAAGTATGTGATTTGCTAGCCACGAGGCATGTGTACTTGCACAGCACTTTTCATGGTGTTATACNTGTGTTGAGGATATGCTTTTTACTTTTCAGCACTGTTGGCTTATTGTAAATAAATCGTGCTTTTTCCTGTCTAGTTTACATGCCTGTGCCTGGTGCTGGAGGTGTACTGTTTGACGTGGAAGCTACAGTACATACTGACTCAAATCATTTTTAAATGTGATTAAAATGACTTCAACAAACCCAACAGGTGGACATGAACATAACTACTGTTAACTTTTCTTGTATTGTTGTGTGCATCTCGCTGGTGGTTAATGATATGTTGTTTGACGTAGAAGTTACCATTGACTTTAATCACAGGCGCCGAGTTTGAAATTTGTGTGGGCGTACGAAATCCATCATGTCACAAAATACGACGTCAAAACCTAATTGATAAATTTCAGTTTCACAGGTTACAGTTATTCCATCACTCATAATTTTTTCAAAACTTACAGAACACGTTTGAAACAGATTAAAATGGAATCATTAAAAGTTGAAAACAGGCAATTATTTGAAAGTATTTAAGTGAACTGCAGCCCTATGTGCAGCTGCTCCTCGTTTACATCGTCTATGCAAAAGATATACAGCAGAGATGGTACTCTCTCCGCAGTACAACTTCTGATTCAAGCTGCGTTGCGATTTTTAAGTCTTGTATTCAGTATCTATTCGAAAACGTTTCACTGTATTCCTGAATAATGTCTCTGTACATATTAAACAAAGAATTGCTCAAGAAAAGAAAAACTTGTGGGAGTGCGCACTCCCGGCCATAAATGCAGGCGTACGTCACACTTCTCTCCTGTACTCAGCGCCTATGATTTGAATCATTTTCAAATGTGATCAAAATGACTTCAACTGGTCAGTTTTTAAATTTCAGCTCAGTTTGCATTCATTGCAAGTTGCTTCCAATTTTTTGCAGTTGCTATGTGGGTGAAGTTCTTCAAAGATGCTGGAATCCCTACAGCACTGGGACAAGACTATGCTGTTTTGTTCAGTGACCACAGGTAAGTAGTGTTTTTATTTTGCAGTACACCCAGTGCATAACATTCTGAATTAGATTCACCTTTCAACGTTATTATCTCAAGTTCCACACCTGAAAGCAGTCGATATTATCACCATGAAACTAAAACAGTCGATGCATGAGTGAAAGAACAGTTTGATCGAGGATGTTGAGTTAGTTTGTTAAAAGTGTTTTTTTTTGGAAGTTCGATGCAATAATGCGGAAGCGATTTCTTGAAGCAGGGATGCACAACACAGGCCACGTGTGCCCTATATGGCAAGCCTAAATGCGAAAACGGGAAGCGGGCGGTTAGATCAGGGGTCTCCAAACTTTGTCAGAGAGCCACAAACGCTATCACACAACAGTTGGAGGGCTGGGCATCATACGTAATGTCATTGTTTTCGAAGATGTTACATTGCACCAAATCAACCAAATTTTCATAAATATATTATTTTTCCGTTATTGCCAAAATGGCTTCTTGGGCTGGAGTTGAGACCCCTGGTTTAGATAAAATACTCGGCTAGCTGCTGTCAGAAACTAGTAACGAAATAACTAAGTAGCCTTCTTTCAGGCCTGCAACCAGGCAGGGCAACTGGGCAATTGACCTCTGAACTTTTCAAAAACATGTTTAGTTGTTAAGTACCACCACAAGTTATCAATACCCCCCAAAAAATATCAGCTGGTGGCTGACTGATTTGACCACAAGGAAGTTCATTTCTAATGTCAATAAATTGTTTGGACATAAGATAGAACGGGACTAGATTATAAAAAATACTCGGCATCCTCATGCGAGTTTGACCCAGGGGTGGATCCAGCCAGTAAGTTTAGGGCGGACGATTTGAGTAATATTTGCCAGTCAAGTCTTATTACGGGTTCACTACTGTAAGACAGATGAAGTATACTTCACAACTTTGCTGTGCCAAAACAGTGGATGACAAAATGGCCTTATTTCGCGAATGCTGTTTTCCGACTTGTAAAAAATCATGGTGAAAAAAGCCACTTTTGTAGGTTTTAGGGGGGCGATTGGGGCAATCGTCTCCCTCTGGATCCGCCACTGGTTTGACATCAGTGTTTAAGGCAGGCCTGCACAACATACGGCCCGCGAGAGCTTTCTCAATTGCAGAAAATGTTGCAATTCTCGAACTCGAAAAAAGAATTGTTCTATAATTTATTCTGTACTACAACGAAATCTCTACATCGAAGTGAAAGAGACTTTTGCGGACCACGGCAAATTTATGTTGATTATTTGGCCCTTCGAGCTTTCTGAGTTGTGCAGGTCTGGTTTAGGGTGTCGTAAAGCCTGGCTCCCGATTCTTTCCTGCTGTGGAGTATCGCTGACTGTCCGAGTTTTTCGCTTGGTAGTGCACTTGGGAATTGTCGGATGGAGTGGGCAAGATAGAACTTAACATGGTTTTTATGGGCACCAGAGCAGAAGTGCTAGATCAGCTATGTCCGAAATTGCTTACTGAACCAAAAATTATGTCACTATCTTAATGAGGACCGCACATTGAATGACTCACGTTGATCTTGGCAAACTAAATTTAGTTCTAGTGGAAGCGTTTGAATCCTAACTTCCATGCTAACGACTGTTTGACACCTGTAACGACTCCGCAAGTATGATTTCATAGGCAAGTTTAGGGCCAATGGAACAAGGGTAGAAATCAGAAAACTCGAAAAAGTTTTGCATCAAGGTGCAGTAGAGTAATGGACATACGGAAATCTCCCAGCACGCAGCACAGACGTGATAAAGTGACCACCTGCATCAAAAACGTCAAAATGTAAGATTATCAATGAGGACAGGCTGGCAGTACGTAGGCAACTTACAATACAGCGAAAACCTAAACTCGCATGTGACCCGCGTGTTGGACATAGCTGTGCTAGATGCCTGTGGGGATTGCAGGCGCGGTTTTGAGTGATACCTTGCGATGTCCAGAAATTGGATACAGGAGAGCGGACAGTTTAATTTTGCTGGTGAAGATACGACGCGTCAGGCTTCATAAGAACAAAGCGTCTGCCTTGAAACGACTTTACATGGGCGAGATTTCAATTTCTTTGTGATTGGGGTGGTTACTCAGAATATTGTAGAGCCCAGCACGGGATGGGTTCATTCGGGCGACTTGCAAGTACCTGCACGTGCGTGGCATGTGTGCGGAAGCACAAAATTCGCAAAAAGGCGAGATCGTTGAAATACGCGCAACTTAGTGTAATTTTACACTCACTGAGGGCAGTGGCATTTCGCAAACGTGACGCAGGATTTTGAGTGTGACGTTGCTGAATTTTTTAGTGTGTTGCAGTTGGTTCTCTTGGTTTTCCAAGCGATTGCCACGGTGTGTTTATCTTGAAGTTATAAGTGTTAGAAGGAAAGGACACAGCTGAGAGACACGTTTGTCGTTTGATTGTGGCAACTACAATAGGAAAATGCCACGCCATCAGAAATACTAACCGTGCTGGCCTTCAGCAGATTCACAACTATAATTTTCAGCTACAGTCAGTTACTCAACTTTGTGTGTTCGCTGTATTCCTACTTTTCCACCGGCACTACTGCGTTGCAGGATACAAAAAGACATTCTTGGCGATTTGACGCGAGAAATTCTGGCTGATATGGGAATCAAGGTCATGGGAGATGTCATTGCAATACTGAAACAAGCTAAAGTTGTTTCGGAACAGGTGGTACTGGTTTGTAGTTCCAAAGCTGTTTTGTTCAACAACGCAGTTTCATGAAAGCGTTTCAGGAAAAGTTAAGTTGGCCCTCGTTTGCGAATTTTGAACTGTGTTTCAACGCCTTATGTCAGCAGTCCCGGCCAGCTTCCTGAGAAGTTTAATGTGTCTGTGGCTATGGTTTCGTAAGTTTTGCGTGGCTGAATGTCAAAAGATTTAATTACCAAACTATTTCGAAAATGCCTGTTCGGTATGAAACAAACAGCACTAGCTGACCTTTCGGAGAATTGCTTGACAGCCTTGTGCTGTTTAAAGCGACAACCGCCGTCTGCCCACGCCCTGTCGCGCTCACGTAACGATCCAAGGCATTAAACAAGCTGATGCGATCATATCAGATGTGATCATCTACAAGCTTGTTGCCAAATGAGTGCGGTTTTGTTTAGAGCGCGTAGCAATCGCTCCAATTTAACCGTTGAAAAAAAACAGCATAGTACTTGAGCTGTGCCAAGATTGTTTTGAAACTATGGAAAACACTCCATTGGTTTAAGGCATGGGTGGGGAGCCTATTTGCTATCACGGGCCGCATAAATCGTGGGTTATCGCTGGCGGGCCGCAAATAGCAATTGATTTTATCCTAAAATTCTACCTTTATCTTACTGCGAGGGATAGAGGCTTTTGATGACAATCAAGTGATAGAGGCTTCTGGCCTATGCAGTCTAAGTGCCTACTTATCATGGAGCTTCGTTTTGACGCGACCTTGTACTATGAATTGGGTAACGAAGATTCTGATGCGGCCATATTTTTTATTGATCGCATGCAATGTGACAGATTTAATAACGACAGTTGGCGACCATATCAAATGTTCACGCGGGCCGCAGGTTCCCCATCTCTGGTTTAAGGTTAGGAAAAGAGGCGTTGAAAATAGTTGGCGAAGTACAGCAGTACAACGAATGCGAAAGTTTTGAAGTCGCTGTACTGTATTTGTTTGTGAAAAGGATAGATCCTCTTACAGCGTGCACCGAATTCCTGTTTGTTTTCGGTCATAAACCGATTTTTTTTGAAATGAAAATGACCGAAAAAATTAAGTCAATTCAGTCATAATCTCCATGAAGGTAGGTTAGTGAATACTGTTACGGCAAGGTTTGTTACTTAAACGCGACTAATGACCGAAATGTTTCAGCAAAAAAACAGCCGAATACCATTGGCGAAAATTAACATTTAAGCGATTTTTCGTTGAGCTCGCAACATGATTGCTCCATTCATCAGAGTTTCATTAACTTCTAACGCGTTTCATCTTTTTTGTCAGTTGCATCGTGAAAAGACCTCCAAATTGATCGGTGCAAAAGATGCCAACAGCTCTCCAAAGCCCGGCACACGTATGTACTTGTGTGTACAATGTATGCGTGGTACGGATTTCGGACCACCTGTTGTTGTTTTAACATACTGTATATTACAAAATCAAAAGTGGCTCACCATGTAACCCAGGCGTTCTTAGTCTGGGATCCATGAACCCATCAGAGGTCTGTGAATGTGTTTGAGGGGTCCGTAAACCAAAATCCAATCAAGAAAATCCGGTAGTTTTTATCCGCCCATTTGGGACATTATTCAACCTAATCCCACTACAACTGCAGACCAACTAGAAACTCCAGTAGCAGCTGCTGCCTTTTAGTCCACACTGTTTGCGGAATTTTCTGTAAAACTTTGCATATTCATTGACGTCAACGAAAGACTTCTATATTTCGTTTGTGTTAAGTCGCATATTGTTTTATTTATTGTTTACAAGTGTTCGGGGGTCCGCAAAAATATATATATGATTTGGGGGTCCATGAGATGAAAAAGTTTGAGAAACACTGATATTATAAGACATTTTAAAAGTTGGCCTGCGAATTTATGCGATTTTAAGCAACAGTCAGCAATACGGAGAACTCAACAACGCGTTTAACGCTTGTGTCTGCACATTGCGGGCAACAAGTCACGGTCGTAATTCATGCTGGGTTTTACCTGAACACAACGTTTTGCAATAAAGTTTCGTTTCACGCTGTCTTTGTCAAAGAATAGCGACCGGTGTCAAGCGAAATTTCTGACCTGTTATTGTTTTTCAGTTATTTAGCTTCTCAGAATAAAGAAGTCTGGCAATTAGTTTATTCATGTGTGTTGTGTAAATTAAAATATTTTGGTTAGATGTCAGGAACCCACAACAAGCTATAGCACGTGAATAATTTTGACAATTGAAAATTTTCGGATTTACTCCTTGATCTCAGTTATTTTTATTTTTCTCACCCAAACCCTAACCCGACATACTTACCTAAACACGAATTCCTAAGCCCTAATAATCACTTTTATCGGCGTATTTTGTATGTAGAATATTACACTGTGCATGCGTACATGGTGCGAAGTCAGAAATTTTGCTTGACACCGGGAATGGGAAGTTCTCGTCTATGATTTTAAGGTTACAAATGTTTACTGAAGCAGCCGCTTATGGTTATTTGACTAATTCCACGGGGCCTTACAAAGTAAATCAACTAATCACTTCCGGAGTCGTTTATCCGTTTATGTCAAGAGTGGGCAATTAATTTGGCTCGGGGATCACTCCGAGAAGACCGCGGTTAGCGGAGGGGCGTACCTTCTAATCATCAGAAGAATCTAATGGAAGTAGAAGCAAGTCTATGTTCCAGTTTGAGGCTAAGTTGGAGGAACTCTCAGATTTGATGGTTTTACCTAAATACTTCCGCGGGCCACTCATTGCCAACCCCTGGTCTATGTGAACAATATGCAGTGTCAGAATACCATATACGGCAAAATGCTTGTTGAACTACATGGAAACAAACTGCGAAAACGAAATAATTCGCAAGATTTACACAAATCTTCGTTGATGCCCCGTGTACAATTACATTTGCTCTGATTCCTTAACATTTCACAGCTTTCATTTTCTCGCAGCGGCTTCTCGAATGATAACACACACAATAAACAGCAAAATGTCGCCTGCCAAGTCATCGCAATCGCCAGCGAAGCCGGGTGAGTCGCGACTTCGGATTTTCTGTTATCCTCAATTTCACGACGGCGCGAAGATCGCTTTCGTGCCGTGTGCCTTCGTCACGGTTGACCTTGTGCGGTCAAAAAGTGTTTATTGATCTGGACTGCGGCTCGTTGTTGCGACCTGGCAAAAATGTTTAAACTGGCATTTGCTGGTATAGAACGACATACATGAGGTTCACCCACCTGTGAACTACGCAGTAGCGTTAGCAGCTCCTGCCAAAATGATAATGTTCACCGTGGTGGCGTTAACAAGCAAAAAGTGTGACCGCAAGGCCAAGGACGCCGTAGAATGGGAATATTGTCCCCCTGCCCTTTCAAAGAGGGGCGGAGATGCCTTTTCATAAAAACAACACAGGCTATATCATAGTTTATCAAGATCGACTTAATTGCAGCTATTCAAGTACCCAGAAAGTTCAGAGCGGTTTTCTAGGCTGTAGTTTATTTTTTTTAGGTTAACATTGTTGATAAACACAAACAAACATAATTGGTAACGATTTTTTGTTACAAGTTCGCATTGCCCACACGTCCTTTGCTACACCCCGCTGCTCTGGCGTCCCTGCGCATGGCATTGCTCTAGAAAATCAACGTGGTGTGAATACCCATTAGCAAAATAATGCAATATTAGCATGCACGCTTGTTTTCGGTCTGTGAATGTTTTTGACTTCGTTGGTTCAAGTTTTTACAAGCACTTCGGCTTCTACAGTGCGTGCGGTTGCAGTTTTGATTCGGTGGTGCGCGAGCGTGCCAAAAGAATTTCAATCTTGTTAAATTTGGTTACACACGCTGGGCGACAAAAAAGTCAAGTCGTGGAAGTAAATTTGAAGCGTTGAGAATATTTAGCACTTCAGTATAATATTTTTTTCTGCCATGAGCCGTCGTTGGTTTTAATTATTTTTAGAGGCATGTTCTTGCATGTAGTGTTTCTTTCGCAGCTGAAACGCCCGTTACGAAGTCTGTTTTTTCACGTCTGGGACAAGACACCCCTTCCTCCACTAAACAAGCAACAACCGGCGTTTTTAGGCGCCTCGGCGACCCTGTCGTTTCATCTACTGACAAGGTAGGCGAGCTGGCCTATCAGGGAGTTCTCAAAAAGACACCGTCGCCAGACATGCGCGTGACCAGCAGCACGCCTCCGCCGAAGACTAAGAAGCGCGTCAGCGTGATGGACCGACTGGGCCCGGCCAAAACGGCCAAGGTCGACGGCGAGCAGGCCGAACCTTCCCAAAAGATTCGAGGAAAAGCCAAAACGGTCGTTCTCAAGTCCGCCGTCGACCGGAAAGCGCAGGAGCAAAGTGTGCTCCGGCGTTTGGGCAACAAGAGGAAGGAGGGCGCGAACGATTCGCCCGAGAGCGAGGAGGAAGCCCCACCGCGACCGGCGGCAAAACCGAAAACCGTCACCGTGAAAGTACGAGCATCGTCCCTGACGGAATCCGCGCTTTTGAAAAAAGCCAAGCAGCAGCTGGTCGTTAAAAAACTTCGCTCCACTCCGCCTTTATCCGAGCGCCGCCTGAAGCGCACCCCTGTGTTGGACCGTCTCGGCGGTAAACGAAGCGCCCCCACCACTGCTTCCAGCTCCACGATCCCCGCCTCGCGCCCTAAGGTAAAGATAAATAGAAATCCTCATAACACACCGGACATCTCGGGATATACCCACGTTAAGACGACGAAATCCGTGCGCTTGCGGCTCAAGGCACCCCTGGCCAATAAACACCGGCCCATTTCCAGCAACAAGGTTTCAAGCACAACGTCTGCTGGGATTTTCAAGGGCGGAGCGGGCGCTTCCTCAAGTGTGTTTAAGCGCCTGGGACACTAGTCGTGCTTGCCAATCTTCGCTCTCATCGGCGGTTGGCTTTCCCGCATAGCGCATCGGCGGTTATGGTGTTCCGTCTCGTGAAGGTTAAAGTAGAATGTTAAATACGTGTTTTACGTTGATGTTGGTTTGTTTGAAAAAGCCCGGCTGCTGTTTGTCTACTTCAGAGAGTCGGTTGCCGCACCACTTTAAGATACTTGATTCGAAATCTCGTTAACCTGCATGTTGCTTGTATGTCCTGACAAGCTGTGCTTTCATGCGCATGTATTTGCACATAGGCGTTTGTTTTTGGCGACTTTTCAATCCTGCGAATGCGAAAAGGCAATAATAATAAAACACGAGTTCGATCACGTCGCTGTTGAAGCAGTTCCAGGTAAGGACTTCCGAAGGAACCACCGATTCTGCGCAACAGGTAAACACCTGCAGATAAAAACCTGTCAATGTACTGCTTTGTAACCGCTTCGAGCCCTCCTCCCTCGTTAGCGGTGCGTCGTCCTCGATTATCAAAACGAGCGGATGGTCGGTGGTGCGTCACGTCACGTGCCTTCTTGCTTTCTCGCTGCGTTTTCCACCCGCTTGCGCTCTTGCGCTTGCCTCAGCCGCATCAGCACTGTGCTTTCGAAGTCGCCGCTTGATGCCGACGACGCTGTGCCACCCCCGCATGGTGGCTCTCGCGATCCGGCGGAAGGGAAAAGGGACGCGACCGGCTCCTTGACCTGCGTACATAAGTTTAGTGTTGTTATACAAAGCATGCAAAAAAGAAAAAATATGAGGCACTTCTTAGAGCTCTTTAATCGTTAAAACCGCTCTGACATGACATGGAAGCGGTTCCCATTGTCGCGAACTTAAAATTATGCTCTCATTGGTCAGAGAACGGTGTCTCCACGTTACTGGTATAACATGAAAACTGGCCAATCCACATGTAATGTTGTTTATGTTTCGATGATTGTTCACGTACATGTCTCTAATACTACAAAATCTTTGTTTGCCCTCAAAATGCGCGCACACGCCAAATTATCTGCCACTACATCGATCATTCTTCAGCATAAACACAAAGAAGGTCACGGAACACACATTTCCCTCATACTTGGGGAATGCTTCGAGCAATTGAAAATTTGCAAAGACTCAGTAGAAAGCATGCTAGCAGCTTGTGATGCTTGCTTGACGCCTCGGGGTAAATAAGCCAGACATATAAGTACTATTTTCTTGTTGATGGTTTCCTGCGCCGATTGCCTCAGAGACATTGGATTGAGGCAAAATAAGAACTTCCAAGCAAAAAAATCGTCCGAGAGTAATTTTCTTAGTTTTGTGCAAAAGGCATCCCCACGGTAGAAATCGCATAAGCCATCAAAATCCAAGCTTAAAGGCACAAAAATCTCCGAGGGTCGATCTCGCGCGGTGGGTCGCAACGTGCGCAGCCACACTACAAACAACGTCACATTCTCGGGATACAGAGCAGCCAGCCTCGATTAAGACGAACCGCGAGAAGGCAATACTTGTAATGCAGGAACTGCGACTTCATTCACCAAGGCCTACTACTATTGGTACAAAAGAATAATGTGCCCTTCGGGGGGTGCAGGATGAAAGGCCAGCCAACCTCCTGTATAACATTTTGTCAGAAACGGACAGAAAATTTCCGACGCAGGGCAGTTTATTTTAGCGGCCAAGCGATGGTACGGCGGCAATGCTGTTGTTGAACTGCTTTAACGGGTTTTCTCGACTTGCTTTGCGCGGTTAAGAAAATATTTACGAAAATGACGAACAACGCGAGTATCGAATTTGGAGAACACCAAATAATGACGACAAACCACTGCAGCAGAGCACGTGAATATTTTGTTGCTGCTGGTTGTCGTGCAGCGTCAGTCAGCTTCATCAACGGTGGCAGTGAAACTACCATGTCCTTTCAATGTGGAACAATCTTAATCCACCTGTCCATCAACCACAGTCAACGCCCACATCCCCCGACGCAGAAAAGTAACACCGCAGATATTGCACCTCACGTTCCCGCAGCGGCAATAGAACTGCCAGGCAGTGTAAGGAAAGGCTACGCTGCACAATTTCACTTTGCTGTCATTGCTAACTTACGTGCGACACGACGTCGAGATAAGATCCTCTATAAGTCGCGCTGAAAACAATTACAAGCCTCCGCACGCACGACTCGATCCACTAAAGAGCAGGCGAACGAATTCCCAGCGTGCCACACTTTATTGAAATTTTTCAACGACCTCTTTTCGCGCAAAGGGGTTAACGAAAAAAGAGAGGTTACTACGGGTCAATTCAAAGTTCACCGTAACCTTATTTTCGCTGTTGCCTCTCACTGATAATGTTTTCTTGCGCCTAAAATGCCTCCTCTCCGCATGACTCTTGGTCACTTCTCAAAAGTTCCGCACTGGCATAAAAAAGAGGCGGGGAGTAAAGTGAACCGCATGCCCTGACACCTAGAAAGGTATATACGAGCTTTTCAACTGAGAGACACACCAGAGATGAGCACAGATAGTAGAACCGTACTGGACCAGGAATAAAGCTAATTTTCAACAGATTTGAAGTGGGCTGCAAATTTTCGAAAACTTACGGACGTTGACAGGACTGGACACCTTAATTGAAATGTGTTTTGCTTGTAAAACCCTGTTTTTCAATAGGTGGGCGTGTATAATATGGTCATTGAAGTCCCATTGGGCTGCAAGAGATTTCTGCATTCTAAAGCAGATTATCCGTTTAGGCTGCTTTTCAAATACTTTCTCACTGCAGACAGGTCCTGAACATGTCCGTCAACCAAGATACATCAGAGGTTTGGAACGGCTATCCTTTTAAACAACGTCACAGCGGGAAAAGGTTGTGACTGAATTTACGCACGCCATGGTTTCACGCCCAAGGGTTGACATAGGCTGGCAGCCTGTTACAAACATAATTGATATGGTACTGCTCGTATGTAACTACACAACCAAGAAACTTCTCACTAAAATGTCAAGAGTTCATTGGAGCCATTCCATTGTGTTTTTGGTGTCATTCTATCCAGCATACTGGATTTCTAGATTTCCGTTCTTGACTTTGCGGTTATTAGGTAAAAGTTTTGGTTGTTGCAAACATACACATCTCGTCATCTCATCTTGAATTTCAATTTGTCATTTGGATAGGATGAAATATTCCAGCCATGGCATTGTTTTTGTTTATTTTTTGTAGATAACCTTCTATGCTCTCATCCAACACACAAGGTTGGATGGTTGGCTGTCAAAGCAGATCGTATGTTATTGAAAACTTTCGAGTAAATCTAATGTGGTGGAAACAGTCATTGCATTCCACAGGATCTCACGCTTTTTCGGATGCCAGTGCCACTATGTGTTTCTGGTGCCAATAGCTCACGTTACATCCATCAAGCCCTTCTTGTGCGAAAAAAGTGATTTCAAAATCGAAAACTTTCAGAATTCAACGAAAACTTAAAAAACATGCAACAATTTACTGCAATAATCTCAATATCGTAGCTATTTTCGCGGAGCAAGAGTTTGCCCATTGGTTGCAGGTGCAGTAAATCCAAAAGCATACTTACAATTTTGTGTAGTCTCAACGGTACGAATGTTGTATTCTCTGGATTTCAAATGCACGCGTTAGTCGCAAATTCGATCCCACGTTTTATATATCCAGTTGGTTGGCAACCCAACCCAGGGGCCACTGTACATCTTAAAATGGTTACTGTAGTGTGAAAATAATACGTGAATTCAAAAGCAAATGGTCGTTGAAAGTTTCAACTTGACAACGCCTTCGTACGTACGCATCGGAAATATCGGAGCAAAAACTTCGAAATTTATGTGCGATGAGTGGGAAATAGAAAAAGATTTCTTTATTCATTTGCTCCAAAACATGCAAAAAAGTCGATAAACGGGTGCAACGTGCAGCGAAAGCGTCCGAAGCTTACCACTACCTGCAGGGTTTAAAAGTGGCCCGCAAATGCAGTAAAGTTGTCCAACACAGTGCCCGACGGTAAGCTACGGTCGAAACGCTAACAAGCTGGCCTCGTATTCGTGATTGGCTCTTTGTTTCCGCTTCAGCGTTGAAAGAACATTCTATTCTCTATCCCAGTGGTTCTTAACCTGGGGTAAATTTAACCTTCCAAGGGGGTAAATTTACTGAACCATAAATTGCAGACAATGTAAATCTTCATAAACCATTCGAAACTGTAAGATTTTGTAAATTTCGTATTTTCAATAATTGAGCGCCATTGAGTGTACTGGGGTAAACCTGAGATCTTCTTTGATGAAGGGGTAAGATTTAAGAAACACTGCTCTATCCTGTCACTTGTTGCGACTGCTGTTCTGCTTTGATTAAATCCTAACGTTACTGTACTACAGTACGGATCCAGGGAGAAGTTTGGTGCGATTGCCAACACCCATCAAGCGGCCATGACCCCTTCCCGAACCGACGTCTCCTTTGAAACCGAGTGACCTGTTCTATTTGCTCTCTTCTTTTCAATGAAAAACGCGTGTTTTTTACCGCCTCCCCGAAACGACAAATACGGATCTTGCGCTGCTATAATGTAGATCTGAATGTATTCAAAGAAAGCAATCCAAAACCAAGACTGCAGCTGAGGACGTTGTTACGTCTGCCCTAGGCTGATGAGAGTCATTCTACGGGCTTACTTGGGCTTGGCAAACCCAGAAAGTTAGGTCACTTGGTTAAAGTGTTGAGACAGGGCCTGCACACTACCAAGTTGTAATGTTTTTAGCCTGAGGTTGTTTGGTGTAACCGTCCAACCTCAAGCTTTTAACGCCAACGCGTAACAAACACTACACAGGTAGTTGATGAGTTTTTAACACTAGGATTGGAAAGAAAACTGAAGATCGAACAACGTACAGTTCAATGGTGAATGTGAAAAAGAACGTCGACGCTTATTCCGTAACGGGCTTCATCTCGAGTTATGTTTCCTGTCTGTTTGCCAGGTGCAAGAGCGAAACCTGGTTGTGGTGGGGCAAGTCGCGACTGTCGCATATTTTCACGCAAGGCAAGTTGTATTTCCGCGGAAACCGTCACAACATTACACGGTCTGGTTAAAAGCAACGGAAGAAAAATGAAGCGGCAAAAGTAGATCAGNCAGTTTGTCTTCAACGCGTGGGAATCTTGTTCTGAACACACTGGACGTGTCCAACGTGCTCCTCACCATTCTTTACGACGTTTTAGCTCATTTACTGTGTGCGGTTCGTTGGCTATACTTGTGGTGGGAACAACGCGTTGAGCAAGGTGGACAGGGGCGAAAATTGACGCATGTCGGTTTTCTCGGAGCTTTGCTATGTTTGTGGCGATTCGGAAGCTTGAAGGACGTAAGCTTTCGCTAATTATTGTTGACAATGGGCATTTCACTATTAGGGCAGGGCTTTGCGAAAAGTTCACTGCGAAGGCGGCAACTGCTGCGACGCCGAATGTTTGTTCACGGAGCCTGCTGGTTTATGGCCTCGGCGTTGCTTGCCACGAAGCGCTGCGGAAGCTGAGCGCAGTTAGCGACGTTGTCAAACAAGCAGGGCACGCGAGTTCATCGTTTCACCGAAAAGTCCAGCGATCACTTCAGGTTCATCGCAGCGAACTGCCCGACCCCTGATTGCTGGCTGAGGTATTGATGACGTCCGAACGGCACTCCAGCGACCAAGCCCACCAGTTTCACTGGCGAGCTCATCACCGCCACGGAGGAACTTGTGAGGTTCGGTGAGATGCCGCACTTACGTCATTCCGCAGGGAAGGTTAGATCAATTTGTCGTGGCAGCTGGATAAAGAAAGGAGCTACAAAAGTTCAAAAACAAGCGCTCCGCGCAACCACTCGACCGCACTCTTATCACGGCCAGATTTAGAAATTTAAACCATAAACGCTCCCGAGACTTGAGGGCCGCTTCACGATTGTCGGACACGTTAGCTCCGCTGAGAACGACTCTCAACACACTTTCGAAAAGAGGCATGTGTTTATAACCGACGAAAAACAGATCAGTGGGCCTGCTAAAACTTTCAACCTTACCACCTGAACTAAAATTTCGTACTAACTGCGGTTTATTGAGATTATGTCCTTCAAGGAAAGAACATTCAAACACACACGAAAGTGGGTAATCAGGATCTGCAGCTGGCACGAGAAATTAATCTGCCTACATGCAATGATCTTGTTTTAACCAAACTCAGCACTGAGCAGAAGGAATGTTTTAAACGCGAAGATGTGCGTTGGTATGACTGACTGCTGTAAGAAAACATCCGATGAAACGCAAACAATAATTTGCTGTGATAGGCCATTAAAACGTATTAAAATTATGCCCTTGCCTAGCATATAGTGCTCAGCGCGAATTTTTATAAAATGAAGCGGAAATATCGAAATAAGCAGATGTTTTGCACAACTTCATCATAATTCCCGCTATACAAAGAAAAACAAAAAACACATCTAAGCACCGCACCGCTCACGTCATTTGCGTCAATGCAGCAAACGCAGAACGGTCTTCACCAACGAAAAGACTCTTCGCTTCGCGCGATCGCCCAAAGACGAAGGTCAAGAAGGGCCAAATAATAAACAAGATCAGCAGGGAACGACGCAATAGAAGTCAAGCAAGAGGTTTTTACGGCAAAAGATCGACGTTCAAGTACTTGATGGTACACAAGCGTAGAAAGTAACTCTAATCTTCGTGGAGATCGAGAAAATATTTTGTCGCACGCATTCTGTGATTGGAACAAACCTTGCGGAATTCTTCGCCTGGCTTAAAACTATTCTACTTTTATTTCATCTCAAAATTGGAGATGCAAGAGTGGGTTCACGTTGTGCTGCGGGCCGTAACAACATCACAGCCCGCATTGAAAACAACACATTGCTGGAAAATCGGTATGCAAGCATAATGCGTTACGAAAAGTGCGTCAACAAATAATACCGGAAAGCGCTGGTGGAAAAGGGGGTCTCTCAAACTCCTCGGCTGGAGTTTAGAAAAACACACAAAAAAATACTTTGTTGGACATTTGATTACATGAGCGTTAGACAATCAGCATATGCTCGTTTCCATTACAAGCCCCTTGAAGGCGCAGAAGAGCAGAAATAAAAAGAAACTGTTTGGCTTGAAAGAACAAATAAATATCATAGCAAAAGCTTACATTCAACTGCCAAGAAACGAACGGCGGTGGATCAGTGACAAATGTGATTTCAACCGGACATTTCTTGAGCATAAGCGACACTGGAATCAGCGCAACTGAAGGGGAAAGTTAAAAAATCGGGCCCGGTCTCGTTCAAAACAAACCAACATTCATCCGACTGCCTGGGCTGAAGCAGTGGTGAAGGAGCTGGGGGTGCAACCACACCCCCAAAAGTTTTTATTTGTCGAAAATTCGGGCACAGATGTTTCGACACCTATGTTTCCTATGCAAGTGATCAATGAGTCTGACTGAATAAAAAAGTTTAACCCGACTTTTTTTCCAAAAAAAATATTTTTGACCTCAAAGAAAGGTCTTCATGTTTTTTAGAGTTCGTGAGAGTTGATGAGTAACAAATTGCTACAGAAAATTTGTAAGGGGGAAGTTTGCTGCAAATCAATTTTTTGGGGCAAGTTTGGGGAAATTCAGGCAAAATATCCTTCGTACCCCAAAAAATTTTCCTGCTCTTTGCAACTATGGGCTGAAGGGTTTCCATACGCTTGCAAAACACAACGGCAACAGTCGCGTTTGAGATAATCTGCAATATGGTCTCTTGCATTAACAACGCGCTGGCTTGCACGTAAAAACCACCTGTTGGTCGTAAGTGGAGCAAAGGTAACGACTTTTGTGTTGAAACGACAAGCATTACTGATTGATACGGCCAGCAAGCCACCGAGCTACTGCATTTTCAGCAAGCGTCCCTACGCTTTTACAAGGTTTTAGGTAAAGTAATAATAGCAACAAGTGTGCAGCGTTGCTGTATGGCAGATCGCCAAGAGGGAGGCTCTACTGTGCGACAGCCGGCGACGATTAAAAGGGCGGGGAATGCGAGGTCGGCGCGCGCACCATGTTGGAGGTCAAGAGCAAGGTATGCTGTTTGTCAGGAAAGAGAAACGCGAAGCTGTGACGCTGCAGTCGAGACGGGGCGATGGTTTCAATGGTCTCTGCCTACGCAGCCCAAAGTGCAGTCCTACACAGCGATGGGGCATGTGCGCTTTGACCCATAAACGCGACCACGTAGTTATGACAACAAGACAGTATTGGCGCGAGAACCAAACTTGACTCGCACCGCTTGTCCTTAAAACGTTTGGGCCAAAGTTTTTTTCGGTTTAAAGCGATCTTTCGTCTGGAGTTGTTTTTCAGCAAACAACGCGCTATTTTTCGCAAAAGGTAGAAAAGCAGGTTTTTGTAATTGTTCGAAATGCATAGAATTAAGGAAGCACGATTAAGTAAGACGGCTTGCGGTTTGCCAAAGCTCAAAGCGGGCAGGTTGGGCATGGGCGTTGCTGCGAGCATGTCAGTCAGAAGTCAGCAACATTCCACGGTTCGGGTCTGTACTCACAAAAATCTGAGTCAGAGATTTTGGTCAGTGGACACAGGGATGAAATCCCATGGAAACGAAAATAACCTTCAGCCGAAACAGTTGTATTGCATGTCAGAATCCCATTTAAATTCTTGAAAAATCACCTAAAAAAATGCAAGGAACAGAAAGAAGCGAGGAAACATGACAGAGCCGGTTACCTTGACCACACAAAGACAAAAAACGTTTGACTTCACCATGTTCTATTTTAACAATAAATAAATCGCACCAAATTGGAAAATCAACCATCATCCCATGGGGTACTTGATCCAACAGCGCAATAACTGGGGGGGCGGCGGGAACAGCGAAATAAGCCCAAGAACAGTGACACCAAACTTTGTTGCAAACACCACGAAGCGTTTTTCATGTTTTGTTTACAACGCTCGGATGACGATATTCGTCATTTTGAAGGACACATACAAGGAAATAATAACAGCATGTAGCTGAGTCTTCCAAGGCAAACAGGCTTACAATGATCTGGCGAAGCCACGACTGACACCTAGCGAAACACGAAGTCACTTACTTCGCCAGACCGAAGACAACAGCATATCACGGACATTGGTCAAAGTCATTGGCCTAAGATCTCTTCATTGGTATGTCACGGTTTAGAAAAAAGCAAACGTTAGTTGAGAACATGCCACGCAGTAGGAGAGGTATTTTTGGCGGTAGCATGGCCAACGAGTAAGAGCTTTGCGATTAGAAACGGTGATAAGTACGCGAACTTCAACGTTCTCTGGCGTATTGTTTTTAAGAAATCCTGTGAGCAAATAAGAAATCATCGCCAGTTGTCACTTTTTGTCGCACAACAATTTCTGGCCTTTATCGCTCGCGAAGGACATCAAACAATACGCTTTTTCTTCATCGTTTGAGCGAGTTCTTTCAATCCACTGCTGGGCCACATTAGGTCTCGGGGCAGCTGTTGAGCAGCCTTTCGATTGTTTCGTAATCCAAATAATAAGTTGAAATCAACATATGCTTTTTGCACCCTGCAACTTCTCATAACACTGCCGGGGAACGGACCTTGACTGGAATCCAAGATTTGACAAACACTTCGGTACACAGGCTCTGCTGTCAGCGCAAGGTAGTTAATAACTCACTTGTTTTCTCAAATAAACTCGACGGAGTGTAAAACTGACAAAGTGGACAAAGCAGGGCCGAACCTCTTGACAGGCAATGTTTGCGAGTCGCGACGTTGGCGGCGGTTACCGAAGGTCTGCCACGATGACCAAAGTAACGCCGAGTTGCGTTGCCCGTATTCGCACATAGGGTTATTTCTCTCGATCAGGCGATTTGCGTGAAGCTGTCGCTCTGATTTTGTCGGCGAACACTGCAAGGCGCTAACAAAGCTTTGCACAATCGAAAAATGCCGGTGCACTTCGCTTTGAAGGACAGAAATAAGATCGAAAATGCCTTTAAGCACTTCATTCGCCCACACACGAGCATTACTAACTACCGTAGTGCTCAGACGTTGAATGCATGCGGTATGTCAAAAGTACGAGGTCACAAATCTTACATTTTAAGTTAAGCGCAGTGACACAACTCGTAGATACAGAAAACACATAAACTTCCTCGGCCCGGTTTTGGCCATTACTCAATTTGACCTTTCACATCTAAGACGAAAAGAATTCCGGGTAACTATTGAGGCAGTATGGAATGTGCATTTCCTGGCTTGTCCGTGCGAAAAGAAATCCCATGGGAAAATGGACTTGAAATATATACCATGTCTCATCGTAAGTATTTTTAACGTACACAGTAGGTATTTTGTGAAGTTTAATGCCATCCTTATATGCTTAAAGCACAGTACTTATCAGACATAGAGGTTCAGTGTCATGGCTTAGTGATGCGATGTCCCAAAAATAAGGTTGTTAGGCACTTTTCATGCGACAACTAAGGAAAAGGTCACCCAATTTTATTAGTGTGTTTGGGATGCCTTCGCTATGGCTTTGCATTTGCCAGACATTGAACATGCGCATGATATAACGTACTTCGTATTGATAGTTGCATGGGAATCCAGTGGGGTGGGACAGTCACAAGCTGCCATTGGTAGGACGGGTTGAGACAGAAAAGTGTCCCACGTAGAAGACTGTGCATTTCCATTCATAAAAATAAATACGAACAAAGTTCACACTTCGACTTTTTTTGAAAGTGTTCTTGGTTAGTTTCGACCCTCGACGGTAGTTTCTGTTGCAATTCTTGCACGTACTAATTTCAACAAATACTGATAGCAATGGCTACAAATCAGAAAGCATGTTCTGTTATTTCCTAAGACGGAGAATAATACATGCTTATACTGTAATATCATCCTGTTTCTTAATTCAGGGGTGGGCAATTAATTTGGCTCGGGAACCACTTTGGAAAGCCCACGTTTTAGCGGAAGGCCGTACCTTCTAATGTAAATAGAAGCAAGTCTTGGTTAAGTTAGCCTCAGCACTAACATTTACTACAAGTTGCGGGAAATTTCAGATTTGAACATATTTCGTGCATGCTTCCGCGGGCCACTGAAACCGATGTGGCGGGCCACATTTGACCCGCGGGCCGCTATTTGCTCACCCCTGTGTTAACTGATATGAAATAACTTACAATGATTGCTGAAAATCGACGCATTCATAAAAATTTTACTCAGTTAACACAAAGGAATTAATTTCCCAACCATTTCTAGCTATTGACACAAATAAAGTATTCAGGTGCATTGTCAAAACTGCTCGGTGTGGCACATTGTCAAAAACATGCGGAGAAAAAACAAACTTGATTTTGGTTGTAACGCTAAAGCTATCCATGTTGTTTATTTCTGGAAGCACGCTGACCTGCCGTCAGAGTTGATGACATATCTTATGGGTTCCGGAGTTGATCACACAACTGGCTTCAGTTTGCTGCATGTCTTTTGGTTTCAGGTGATGACTGTAAAAGGCCGCTTATCGGAAAACCTTCCTAATGAATCACCGTCTCTGATACTGCTGATTAGATCTTCATATATCTTGCGGTGAAGAACACTATGCTGAAGACTCGAAGAACCTCTGCGCTTGCTATGCACTAGCGTGCATTTATGCCTCAAAAAATTATTAAGAATAAGAGAAGGCATTTTAAAATGACAGCGGTTTCGTTTCAAATGGGTATTTGAAAGGAATGCTTAAAGGTATTACACTTCAGGGTTACACAGAAAGATGAATCATGCTGGTTCTTCTCAAAGCGTGCGACTATAAATTAGCGGATACAAAATGCGCCACTAAAAAGGCAAACTTGTGTCGGCGACCGGTCGACAAATCCATCTCCGATAAAATGCTAGAGTCAATGAATCAACCTTTTGTGGTGATAAATTTAAAACGTGCCCGTAGTTGGCGCTACGCCGATAACTGTTGTCAGGACATGACAGCAATGGCAAAAGCGCTTGACGTTTGAAGGACGAGTGGTTGCATTTGAGCGCAGTGAAACAGACGACCAACCGATTATCTCTCTTGTGATTACAAACGATAACAAATTATTTTCGGTATTCATCCGCAGTACCAAACAATTAAACTCAGGCGTTACTGTTTTCAGGTGAAACATTAGCGGTGGTCACCATGACATGCCTTGTATTGTTTTGCTTACAAAGCAAACATTTTTTCTGGTGCGGGCACAATACCACTTTAGAGGATAAACAATGGGGTCGTAGAAACCTTCTGTCAACGTCAAAAACCGACAATCACCAGGGTTCCTCGTATGGCGAATGAAAAACATGAAACCGCTCTAAATTTCTTCAAATGCTACTACTACAAACTTATCTATTCGAAGAACAGTAAAAGGTTCACACAAAAGCGTTGAAAGTTTACAGTGTTTCCTGGGCAAGGAGCGTGTCCTTTTGCCGCATGTAGTCAAACAAACTTGGGATCCTTCCGAATTTCGGTGCATGACAAGATTGCTATGCAAGTAAGAATCAAGCGTCATCGTGCACGTCACACATTCTATGCGTCCGATTGGATTTGGGAGATACCTAAGCATAAAACGTCGATGCAATCTTGAAAACACTGAAAAGTGTTGGATCGGTTTGATTTGCAAGAAAAACAAAACGTTCGCGCATACGGGTCAACGCTTCAGCTATACTTCACCTCTGTTACACGACCTTCAAGCAAATGGCTAACTTGACGACTAAAATGTCGGTGCTTGTTTTATTAGCGGCATGCAAAAAGTTTTGCATCTCAGGTCATAGATTTATTAAGTTGTTGCATGTTGAAAAAATAATTCTGCCGTCTGTGGTCAGCAAGCACATCAGGAAGCATTCTTACCAAAACACTGTACTGCCGATTCAACTCTACATTGTACAGACCTGACGTTGTTGAGTCAGGAGAGCTCGCCTACCTGGTGTGGACGCCCTGAATGAATAGAAGGGGACGCACTGCTTTTAACGAGTACAGAAAGTCAAATGCCGACCAACCTTGCAGGTCTGCAAGCAAGTACCTAGACCCGTTAAGCGAGCACAAAGTCACTTTACGAGCGAAAGGTTTATTTCTAAAGAAGCACCCTATGGATAAGGAAGACCGTCAGTGTTCGAGATAATGAAAACAAGTGCGGAACAGCAAGAAATCGTTGGCGTGCTTCCAGATAACGAATGCGTTTTTCAATATCACGCGCACATCAGCTATCGTTGCTGTACGGAAACGTTGGAATAGTGAAAAACGCGTTGCGGGGCTTTTCAAACGTGCTCGGCAAAATATTTCTTGGACGAGCACGCGACGCGTGGCCCTTGTTGCGTTTCTGGAAAAGGAACGTGATAATGTGACGTCGATGTGCTGTTTCGGATTGAAGAATTTTTTGCGCAGTTGCAGTTCGTTAATTGTGCGCAAAACCTGAGCTATGACGCCAGTTGCGACATCTACACGGAAATAGCTCGCGCGTGTGTGCGGGCTTCTCACTGCGCAAATATTTTGGAAAAATCAAATTATCGGGCTCGACGAAAGACGCAACGAGCAAACAACTGTTTACACATTAACAAAAGTGGTTCTTGGAACGGAGATCTAATATCGTACTGTCCCAACAGGTTCTGAAACGCCCACCTCAGCCCGTTCCTATGAACGGTTCGTGAAAACTTACACAAGCACAAGGTAAACACGAACCGTGCTGAACTGTAATGCAATGCTGTCACTGATACTTGGTTTTTGTGCTTTTTATGACCTACTGCAGATTCCTTATTCTATGACGATTTTTCTACAAAACATTAAAACTTAGAACGTACTTTGGCATAACAGCATCATGCAAAGTTTGACGCACACTTCCAGAAAATTGCGCGTGATGTGAATTGGAGAAGGAGAATAAAGTCAGACTAAAAACTATAAAAACACGAAAAAAGCTGCTATAAACATAGTTTCATGTTAATGGACAAGGTGAGAGGACGACGAAAATGACAATGTCACTCCTAAAATTGTTTCTTTCATTTCTCAGCCAAGTTCCTTCGTGACTCTCATAATACTGTAGCATGTATTTACAAAGACACGGGGTGGATACTGAATAGTGAACATGACACGGTTTGACAGTGCCATCATTAGAAGTAAAGTTGACCAACGCGCTGCAGTTGACCAAACCTCTTTGAAGTGACCGGGATAGGACATGTTGGGTCGAAATGCTTTTGCTTGGAGAGAAAGTCAACGATAAGCGGTTGTTTGGATATTTTTGACGAAGTCCGACAGACTAACATCAATAAATAATGCACAAGCGGCAGCAGAAGAAATGGTGGGGGGGCAACGGCGGTTTTAGAGGATCATTAACGACGAGAAGCCAAGGCTTTCCAGTTGTACATATGCAAACAGCCGCATTTCGATGGCGCAGAGATGCCAGTTTCAATGAAGCTATCACAACAGTAGCATGTTTCGTTTGACGCGCATACGCGAAAGCGTGTCGTATGACGTCAAGAGCAACTTTCACGTTGTTCTCACTAACAAGGTCAGCTTTTGAGTTACGAAAACTGTCCCAAATCATTACAAACATTGCGATGAAGATCTGTTTCGCCAATGACGTTTCTTTTTTGGGACCTTTCCTTGTAAGTCGCAACGACACCAGTGCGACATGTGCCAGAGACGAACAAACAATAAACTGCTACTCTGACACATTTTTGTGCGACACGACACGAACTCGCAAAGATTTTCGTGCTAGACTGGGAATGAAAATGACAGGAGAATAGCCCTTGTCGCTCTTCACCGAACGAATACGTGCAGAATGTTTTCAAAAAATAATATTTTCTGTGTTGAAAGGACCAGCAGACAGCACTCAAAAATCTACTTGTGAAACGTGAGCGATATTGATACCGACAAACATTGTACATTATGCTTGAACAAAATGGTGGCAAAGATCGGAGTTTATTTATTGGCGCGAATAAAAAGTTTAAACTCAAGCTAAAGTCAAAACGCCGCGACAATGCAAAGACAACTTTTAAACTGAAAAAAAGATTTGTTTCAACTCCGCGTACAGCAGCGTTGAACACATTGCCCCGGTCGAGTTTACACATGAAGTTATTCTACTGCACACAAGCCTTACACATTTGCTCATGGTAGCAATCTGAATACATCAGTAAGAAAACAAACCTAGACTTTTGAACAACAACTTCTGCCACTCCATATGAGCGAAAACAAATACCCGTTCAGTGTTTGGATCATTAATTTCGCAATCACACTTATCACAAAATATACTACTTCACTCGGGTCAACACTGTTCACACAGCGCCTCGAATCACGATATTGCTGGAACCCTTAACTGGCACCGGTATGATCATATCGTCACACCGGTTCCGTAACTCCAGTGTTTGTCAGCAGTGCGATGGACGAATTAACAATTGGTGTTGATGGCGGAACGCTTTAAAAATTCTGCACTTAACGGTGCCTCATTTTTTGGAAAAGCTTCTCAAACTTATCTCACGGGGATTACATTCGATCTACACTTTCAACACGCTGATAAACTGTTACTACACAAAAAAAACGTTCGATAAATCAGTGTCGGGTAAGACGAATGTTCCCCGGTAGACATGCTTCATGCTGATATTAACTTTATCGCGGACCAGATTGAAAATATTCACTAACAGTGACCCTGGGATCATTTCAGAGAAAAAACTCTGCAGGTTGTTTCAAACGTGAAAAGGAACAACAGTTAGTGACGTGTGCGCGGCGCAACCGCTTGAATAAAAACACATGAAAACTAAGCTATACCGTAGATGCTAAATTCAGGGTTAACTTGCATTCGCGAAATCAGAGCGTCATTATGATCAAATCAAATCATATTCGAAAGTATGTGAGTCAACTTAGTGGCAGCTTCACAACTGACAACTTTTTTCCTCAGCGTTTTGAAATTTCAGCTATTTCGGTTTCGCTTGACGAAGGCACTTCGACCGTGCTGTTCACAGATGCAAGTTGGCTGCTTGCCACGTTCGGCTTCAACCAGTGCGACTCGACTTTGCTTGCATTCACATTACAATGAAACAGACCCTTGGAAGCCAAACGCAAGAAACATGTGAGAGGTCTTACAGTGGTATCATTTCGAACAATACATATTTCATCACATACACGACTTATATATGTTAAACAAAAAGAGCGTACGCGTGTATAGACCATTCAACAAATTCGTGCCAAGCATAGCGCAGACGATGATGACAACTCGTTTGTTTATTCAACAACTTATCTCAAGTCATAGGCGTAGCCAGAGGGGGGGGCAGGGGGCCATGCCCCCCAAATTTTTAGAATATTTAGTCCTTTTGTGCTTTTAGAGGGACTATCCCAAGCAAAATACTGTTGCTCGCCTAAAATCAAACATACTGCCCCCACGTTTTGGGCTGGCTACGCCACTGTCTCAAGTAAACACAAATAAAAGAAAATAAATCTACCCTTTTACACAGATTCTAAGCACATAGAGCTGTTTTAAATAACGCTGAAAGGCATAACTTTGTGCAGCAAAACCGGCTCCACGTACGCTTCCAGTATCTGCTGCGCGATTAAGCCAGTCGCGCGCATGAATGATCTTGAGGTCAGTGCTGGCAACACTGCACCAGGATGAAAAGATACCCTTGATTTATGCGCTACGAGGCGCGCGTATCAACAAAATCAACTCTACTCAGAAACTGTCAGGGCGCTTCTTCGCGGCGATATTTTGCGAAAGACGTTTGATCTTGCGCACTACTCTTACGTTACATCTTCAAACGGCGATATCTACAAATTCTGGTGAACTCATTTACTCTGTGTAGCAATATCTGTTGCAATTTTTAATGCGAAAAATCTATGAAATTCGTACGTTGTTGCACAAAGTTTAGACGTTCGTAAAGAGATATGAGTTTAAAACTTAATCGTTGGCTTTTTAGGATTCTGTCGGCATGCGCATAAAAATCGCTAATTCCACCAAATGCCGACTTAAATGGAACCCAGCCACCGGGGTGACGTGATGCAAAAAACTTCAGCTTTCTGGTAAGGATGATTGACAGGACAAGTGTATCATAATATTTGTTTAATTCGTACTTTCGTTTCGCTGCGATGTAACCACGGCAACAGAGCTTTCAAAAGCGAGTAAAACCAGCCGAAAGGAAAAGCTTAACTTCACGCTAACGCACTGCAGAAAAATAGCTTTTGCAACCGTGCAACAGTCGGTGCACACAAACTCAGGGCAATGATCACGTCAGCAGCTGCGCCAAACTAACCAAGAACGAAACAGCCGATGCAAATTGCATAGTGAAAGATTTCAAGCGTATATCTGGGAAAATCTCGAAAGACATTCGAGCCGCTTCCGACTGGCAGTCGCGTATTTACCACTAATGGCACAGAAATATCTGCATATTATGGCTGCGTGGTTTGGAAAAGGTAGTTCACGAACGCACTGCATGGAACACGATGCGGGAAGGTAAAGAAGTAGTGCGGGATTAAAGTGGATAGGCAGCAGTTAGATATGTTTGCTTTGAAATATTACCTACCAGTTTAAAATTTTGGCAAGAACAATTTTAGATTGAATCTCCGGATGAAATATAAATGTTTGCAAAATTTAGACCGCCAATCCGCAGACAGACGGCTGCAACGGATCAAACGTTGTTGAACTGAAAGGCATCAGAGCACATTTGTCCTACTTCCACCTTGCCCATACAACCCCATGTCTAGCAAAGTACCGTACACCCAGATGATGAAAATGTCATTGTCGGTTGACGCAAGTGCTTAAGCTTCTGCAAGTTCGCGACGATGCAGGTAGAGGATATCCGCATAGAGTAAGATCACACGCCAATACCCGATTTTTGCACACATCTCCAACAGCTTGACGTTCGTGATAGCGAGTCCAGTTGTATGTAACGAAATTAACTGGTTAAAGGGCTCGCAGCAGATTCAGTTCACAACCATGATTTTCGATATATTTTTTCGGTTGACCACACATCGACTAGCGCAACAACTTGAAACGTTGTTTTGCAATGTTTTTTGAACAACAAATTTGCATTTCTTTTCAACCTTCCGCTTTCAGCGCATGCTTTTTGTCAAGTCTGATATGCAAGAAATTCTATCAACATTGCACGCAGTCTCCCGCGGTTAGCAGTTTCTTTGATAAGCCAAGAGGAAGTTTCGCAGTGTTTTTCATAAGGTAGGTATTACGGAGGATGTCAGGCTAACGTGGTGCCTACAAGATGACCAGGCCCAATAATCGAGCCATTTGGGCATCAACGGCTCAACAGCCACTTACAAATGAGAGGGCTAAAGCCTGCTTTTTTTCTGCTGAGCAAAGCCGCTACCGGCATGCCGACAAGTTAGAAAATTAGAGCTGGTCCACCGATGGTGTTAACAGGTTGAAATCCACGCAAAAACTACGGAAGAACCTTTTGTCGGAAAGATGCGCGACAGCATCTAGCATACAGACAAGTTCGCCCACTGCCTTCGTAAAATTGAGAAACCTGGTTTTCTTTTCACAATCAATGCCTGTCACACTGAAATTCCAAAAATACATTTGATTTATAAAAGCGCCACCCCCTGGCCATTGTGAAGCTGACTGTGAAAGACAAAAAACGTTTCCGCGAAGCCTTTCAATGTAAGTTTATGTGTTTTAACGCATACAGTTTTAATTGATTTCAATCAGGTGAGCTTTGCCTTTTTACGAATTCTCAAAAGCTACTTTTTTCACCGACGCCAACTGCTTTAAAGAGGCAGACCGTCGCAGTAACGTAAGTGGGTCCTTTGCAGCGGCTGACTGGTTGCTATGCCCATGCGAGTGACAGCTCCGACGTTTGCAAGAAGGCCGTGCTTGTGTTTCACATTTGCACAAATAACGAGACCAGAAAAAAACAAGGTGTGTCTGAGCGTGTGCAATGCATTAATAAAAACGAAGTTTTAATTAAAAAATGTGATAACCTTGACATACGTTCGCTTTCATTCGAAAACCGACTCGGCACGATCGACAGTCGTTTAATGGACGCCAATGCACTTTCGTGCACGTAAGGAAACAACTGGGCGTTTGAATCAATGAATAATTAAGGCTCGTAGCCTGATGTAGCTACGTCAGCGCGAACAACTCACAAGCAACGCCGTCGACAATAGATCAGACAGTGAGGTTACGTCATGCTCTGCATGCCGCAGGCAATTACACGATAACGCTTGGAACAGAACACAGGTTTATGATGAACGTGGGTCACAACAAACAGCTTTGTACTGGAAGAACAAGAACGTCTGTGGGTTATTTCGAAGCGCCCGGTCTATCGCTCTGTGCAAACGACATCACACATTGCCGCAAAGGAGCCTGTCAACAGGACTTTGCAGACGCGGCATCCGATGCAGTAGCGCGATTATTCACCGAATTGATGGCGTCCAGGGATGGGAACCTATTTTCTATCACGGGCCGGATGGATTGCGGAATATCACTGGCCGGGGGCACAACATATTTAATGTTATATTACAATTCTACCTTTATTTTCCTGAGGAAAATAATCTGAGGAGCGAAAGGCACTTCACTTGATTGACGGTCCAAGTATCTGCTTATCATGAAGTTTCGTTTTATGCGATGTTAAGTTAACTTGGATGGCCAAGATTCTGATGTGGGTTAAATTAAATGTTTACGCAGGCCGCATTTGGTCCGTGTTCCGCATGTTCCCAACCCCTAATGTAGACTGTAAAACAAGGTTTTAGAACACAACATCACACCAATACGAAACTTCATGATAAGCAGATACTTGTAAAGTAAGTCAAGCAAAGTGCTTTTTGCTCCTCATAGTTTTCTCTCCTTACCTTTCTAAGGAAAATAAAGGTAGAATTTGAAGTCAAAAGTAATTATCTTTTGCGGCCGACCACTGATTTTCCACAATCCAAGCGGCTCGTGATAGAAAATAGGTTCAAAACCCTGTTTCGAAACAACGTTATGTATTTCAACGTGCGAGCACAGGACCGTCTTGAGAAAAAATCCCTGGCTGTTTGAATCCACGTGAAAATTTGTTGAAATCTTTAGTTGCGGTGGACACAGAAAAGGTGATGTCGGACGAGGAGCGTTATAAAAGGTTGCAGGGCTTGCAGAGGGAAGAACAAATGGCGCATCAACGGCTGAAAATAACTTCTTTGTTTCGGTACTGTTGTCTTTCAACAGGTTCAATGCGAGATTTTTTCACGTCGTTCTGTGGCTAAGAATGACAGAACAGAATTTCTGGCCGCACTGTTTTCATCCAAATGATGGTGCGGAGCAACTTTTGCAGGAGCAGTGAGACGCGTTCAATGTGGCGTAAAGTTACTTCAAATGGGAAACTGTAGCTGAGCTTTCAAGTATTCTGCGAGAAAAGAGATAATATGGGTCGGCCAAACTCGCAAATACAAGCGTAGCGTTACTGGGCAGCCCGAGAAAATATTTTGGTCTGTTTTGTTCGCAGTACAACCACTCCACCACTATTCCTTGACGAGCTATTTTCGCTGGGATCTCTCGAATGTAGCGCAGCGCGCCAAACGAGCAGCCAGCAGTACACAAACGCGCGACATCTGGTATCTGCCTTATCCAATGCAAACAAGCATAACTTAATGTTCGAAGACGATATTTGCGAAGGAGAGGAGGTGAGCGAAAATGAACTCGACGATATCTTTCAAATGCAAGGGCACCGCGAACAAGCATGAGTCCAGGCAAACAAACCACCAGACGGCAAACAAACTGCTCAAGACCGAACGACAATCAAGCAAAAACGCAATCGCCCAGCCTGCGTCAGCAACAAGGCTTCAAATGAAACATTTTTTACGTCGACCTTCAAACGCGTGCGAGAATAGCGCGTGGAGGGTATGCCAATGTGCAGGGAGGGTTTCTAGACACTTTAACTCCGCAAAACCTTCGAGCAAACTTTCTCTGAAAAGTGATTTTTAAATTCTTAAATGTCAATTCATCATTCAATGTCGATATGACAGACCGCATCTTGGAAGGGACGAGACAGAGAACTTCTGTCGCACTTGTCAGCAACCTACAGAATTACATGTAAACACTGAGTCCGTTTCGCTTGACAACAAAAAAATTAGTCCGAACTCGTACCAAATTTCAGAGCAGAACATTTCTGGAACTTTCTCTGGAACACGCAAGTCAGAGCAAGACTGCTTGTTGAAAAATGGCTGTTTCACAATAAACACTGAATTGTCAGCACATGCTTTTGACACGGATTAACACACATTCTCATGTCGGTGCATTAAAAGCGAACGCCGAATATCTTTCGAGGTGGTAGACGGGTTTGTGTGCGTATGCCCATAATGTGAACAAAACAGATTTACTGCAGACATGAAGTCATGAGTCAGCGCTGTACTACACTATGGAACGTGTAACTATGTCCATGACGGTCATCTTTCTACTGATTGCGGAGTGGCGCCTAAAGACAATTCACACATTTATTGCTGTGGAACTGTTGGTTGATTACCAGCCAAACACATTTCTCAGCAAAAAGAAAAAAGCAGCTTCACTGTGAACTTGCTTGAACTCATCTCGGTTCGCCTGCGATATTTGCAAAATAAAATTTTGATGCCATGCGACGAGCAACTTAACATGGTTTACTATTGTTTTTGACAAAAGGTATAGGATAAAAGCAAATCCGCCTTGTCGGAAAGAAAATAAAGCAAAAACTACTTGCCAGGAAAGAAACTAGACACCAATTTCGCGACAGGAAAGATTTCTGTTATCTGTCAAAATTGTTAGTTCAACCCAGACGAAACAAGCCGGTATTCGTGAAGTATATCGTGAATGGAAAAATATAATTTTTTATTTCATTTTCACAATTCTCACTGGATAGCGATCAGATCTCGCGAGTTTTTAAAGATATGATCGCCATGCCACGTGCGTTGTAAATGTCAAGGTGGCGGCGATTTATTGACAGCATCGCGCACGAAGCTTTTATTTGCTTTGTTCCGTACGAAAATCCCAAACAACTGACTGGAAGGCAGTGAGTACTACATTTGTTGTTTTCAGTATGAGTCGATCCAGGGTCGAACCCATCCTCCCTCACAAGATGCGAAAAGATTTAAAGAAAAGTGGGTAATTTTGTTCGAGAGCGCACTGAGTTTTTGTCGAAGTAAGGTTTTCGTTCTAAAAACGTGAGGGATGCAACACGTAGCATGAAGCTGATACTTTTATGGGTCATAGCGTCCAACGCGATCGGTCGGTATGTGATGCCTGTGCAGCAGCAACGAACGGACTGTGTGGATTCCCAAAAATTACAAGCATTAACCGATTACTTGGTACGCGGCTTAACTTGAAGGTCGGGACATTGAGACCTGAACACGGGTATGTCGCGTACGTTCATTTTCCATGAACGCATGTTGTAAGCTCACGGAAATCCTCTGAAGCTTGCAGCACGCCATCATTGCCGACACTGCGAACGGCGGCCGGGCTCGCTCGTCAACGTTGGCACGGTGTCTGAAACTGGCGCGTTTCGGCGGCGAAAGCTGTGAAGTCGAACGCGCGCACTGGTTGCATTCGAAGGTCCGCCGACAGATTTCACTCACTCCACGCTAATAGCCGAAGTAATTCTGGGCGGGGCGGCTCGGACGTGTGCACCAGATCTGGAAGTCGGGCCGGGTCCGGGCTTGAGGTTTTCAAAATGTTTCGGGCCGATTTCGGGCTTGCATACAAATTTTTAAAAATAGTATTCACAGTAACGATTTTTTCGTTCGTGACGTTGCTTGGATTAGTCTCACACGCTTTTTGGGAAAGTGAGAGCGGTGAGGAAACTAGCACGCGATGGAATTGCGTCGGGAAGATAACCACTTACGCGACTCTTGACTTTTCTGAAACGGTTTCGCTAGATTTAGCACCAGGCAAGAACGGGTCTAAATCGGGCTTCAAAAATAAGAATCGGGCTTGGGCCAGATTTGTTGCTTGGTGGGAAAAGGGGGCGACGGGAAAGCAATCTCTGGTGGCCTTGTAGTTGTGCGACATGGATTAGCGTTTTCCAGAGATGATTTTCATCTGCTGCAGCTCTTCGGACTAGTTGTGGCTCGTGAGTTTTTTCCGGCGCAGTTTGGCAGGGACGGTGCCCGATAGAACCGGGAGTATGTCCGCGGGTATAGAGCGTAAGCAACCAGCGCGGGTACAGAGCGTAAGCAGCCAGTGATTATCCTCGTGTGGTCGTTGAGGGCGCCATCGACCTTGGTGGCGTGAGCACTGCGGGCAACAGACAGGTTCTGCGTGTTCAGCGGCGCTGCACACCAGCGTCAGTCCGCTTGTGCGGAGTGCATGCAGCGTCGTGGTACTGACTGACATCCCATGAAGATCCGGCTGACCGGCTGAAAAGGAGGTTTCGTGGTGACTGCTTGGCACGGACCGCTTGGCATGGCGCTTATCTGTGAGCTGTCAATCTAGCTTTACGCCAAGGCATTTAGGGACCAGTTCATGTGGGTGTAAATCCCATCAAGGACACGAAATTCGCACACGGATTCCTTAATTGTTATTGCTGTGAAGGGTACGGCGGTAGTCTTGGCCAGACTTAGTTTGAGTCTCCGCTTTTTTAGGCCCTCCGAGATTAGAGCCATGGCGACTGTATGTTCTCCACCACTTACCTGCTGTTGTGGGAGAGCAGTAGACGAGGTCGCCTGCGTAACCACACTGATGCGACTTTCTTGGAGGTACGCCACTGATGCGAATGTTGAACAACATGGATGTCAGGCAAGACCCTTGTGGCATCCCTTTCTTATGAGGCAGAGACGATCACACTAGTCATCGCTTGTATTTAAAACTAATGATTTCCCAGGATGTTTGCGAGGAACCGGACTCTGTGTCGGTTCGGGATGGTTTGGAGAGGTGTAAACATTAGGCCTTGATGCCAGACCGTATCATAGGCGGCATACAGGTCGACCAGGGTCACGATGACCCTGTTGACCTCTACGAATCTGTCCTCGGTATCGTTGGTCAGCCTGTCTACCTGCTGAGCGGTGGAACGACGGCGTCGGAAGCTGGCTTGGTAATTGGCCGATGGTGGGCTTACCACTGTGTCTATTCTGCCCAAGAGAAGCCGTCCAAGGACCTTGTAAGGGGTGGACAAGAGTGATTGGGGCGGTAGCTCTTTGGGTGTTCAGTGATTGGTTTAGGCACGGCATTTGCAGAGGCTTTACTCCAGATCCTTCGTATGAAATGGGTCCTCAGGCATGCTGAATAAAACCGTTGTGGCTAGGATAGGCGGGGAGTACCTTAGTTAGAGGTAGCATGATAGATCTTCAATATTCAAGGCCTTTTCATTTTGTGCAGCATAACAGTCGACTTTTGCCGTCTATGGTGGGACTTCAGGATTTGTGCACGCAGACGCTAGTTATCCTACGATCATATCTTAAACACCTGCTTTCTTGTAATATCCAATGAAAAAATTGTCATATTTTGCACCACTATTTCACCACTCAAGACGGTGGTGGTCAGGAAAACTCACCGTATCGCGCAAATAATTGAAAGACTAGTAACTGTTATAATACTCTACGTGGTAAAGAGACTGCGCACCCAGTTGTCGCGCGAATGTGTCTGAAATGCAGTTTCTGCACCAGTGCAATAAATGATAAGAACTACGCATCAAAACCAAATAAAGCGCGCAGAGCTTCCACGTAATCGCACGATCACTAAGGTGGAAACCGACCATTTCGTGATTTATTCTTGACCTTTATTTTTGATGGAGCAAAAACTGCAGCTGAAGCATCAGAATTCGTGCGTCTTACATATAACGCTTCCACTGTAATAGCTTGGAGTGGTTGCGGTTTCACAGAGGTTAGAAGTCAGCTATCTATTACTTACAGCGAATAAAATTAAGTGGAGTTGCGCGCGCGCTAAGCCACCAGACGAGGTCAGATTTCGTTGAAGTGAAATCAGCAAACCAATTAGAAGTTACCAAGGCCAGCTCGGCTTTTGAATTGGTAGAATCTGACCTAGACCGTATACGCTGCTCACCGTCACCATATCATCAGCTGAAAGTGTTTTGACGCGATTGGTCATCTAAGGACCGCGGGCCCGCAGTTGTTCTACATTTTTGGCATGAACATTTTGTTAGTTAGCCAGTATCGCTCCTTTCAGAAATGCGAACGCAAATACCAATGATGTACACGAAATCGCAATGAATGTTTCCAAACTATCGTTTCGCTTAAATTATTTGTTCAAGCGTTTTTGTTTCTAATACGACTTCGCAAAACTTACAAATTTTCCTCTGTTCCAAGGCATCGTTTCAATTCCTAACTGCTGGCAAGATAAAAACACTACAAATTTTATATTTAGAAATCGATTAGTTAGTTTAACGATACCACATTATGCACGCAGTCAAAAAGCAGTATGATGAGCTTTAAAATGCAGTCGGCAAAAATTGAATTTGGAAAATCGGCTATACCACAAGCAGCAACACTAGCTTTCAAAATTTTTCTTTGACCAGAAACCGCTAAGACGACACTACAATTTCGCTTGCCTCAAATTTCACTACGCTGACGCGACGGTCATTTCCAAACCTTCACGTGGGAGCATGGAGAAAAAAAGTATGAGAAACGTTGAGGACCTGGCGACATGGCACAGCTTGGTGTGTGGCACAAGTTCCAGAAGTTGAGTTGATACGACAGCAATTATTGTTCAGGGATACGTGAGCAAGCGGGGTCGACGTTCCTTTTTCTTTCTAACCAGGTGTTTTGCTGGAACTTGTCAGGGAGCAAAGCCCGAGAACACCTAAATGTCTGTAAGGGTCACGGCGACTCGATTACGAACCCACTAAATCCCTGAATAAGGTTGCGGCAGACAGCGTTCTTTCGTCACGCTCTCCCATTGTTACGTGCCTTGTCACCTGGTCAGCCCGAAGTTCACGTAGTCTGCTGCGCTATGCGTCATACGAAAACAGATTTAATTACAAAGCAAGCATTTGTCATATATCAACACACAAAACGGCATTCAACCTTGACGGATCGAGTGCTCTCCTAGGCATCGTGGGCACACGGCCAATCCTTAAACTGGCATAGAGGTAATGCAGCGATCAAGATCTGGTAAACGTGATGCGGTTGCAAAGTTGAAAAATATTTTATCCACGCATACTCAATGCCACCTACTGCAACCTTCGTGTTGGTCGAGAAGGTAAGCGCTAAATTGCGAAGATGAAATCATGTTGTCCCTTTGAAACATTATTCGGTTAATTGCACGCGAACGGTCTACTTCAAGGAGGACCAAATGCACACCGCTTACGTAAGTCTGAGGCTTTGCAGGGCAAATGCCGCGCTGAAAAGGTGCCACGCGCGCAAAGAAACAATCGGACAGATGCAGAAGACCGTGCAAATGTGAGCAGCGATCCCTCAAGTGGCCCTACTCGAATGTAAAATTAACGTGAGAAGTGCTGTCTGACCATGTACGGTGTTGGGAACAGTTTTTCTCACGTGTCCGCGGACTTTCAACACAAAACCTGAAACCCAGGAGACAAAAGTCCAACAGTTGCCCAACCCAGTTGATTTAGTGGCTTAGTCTGTCAGTCCGAAAAACGTTTTTGAAAAGCATTTCTGGGTCTCTCACGTTAGCGCTGCAACTGTTTGGTTGATACGCCATCAGACAACTAACTAGCGGCAAGGCAAGAGTCAGAAACGCCGCGGTTCGTCGCGAGATCCCCAAAACAAATTAGCAAAGGCAGGTTAATGCAAGGTTCAGTCAGAGGTGGATTTACGTTTGGGTGTGGAAAGTTCGGCGCTTGAGTTTCGGGTCATTCCGCATTATCGACTGAACGCGGGACCAGAACCGACGTTCAGAGAAATTGTATTTTTGTTATTGTTTGGGCGAAGCCAGTTGACGGCAGGTTGAAGCCTGGGCTGGTACTTGCAGGGACCGTAGCTTATGCGCGGGAACGCGATGACATTGAAATTGTTTGTACGCCTTGCGATCGGTATGATAATAAAGCGCTCATTGAGAAGGATGTGAAAAGTGTCAACTTCTGAAAAACATACCGAATGCAACATGAAAATTGTGCACGTTTCTGCCGCTGAACTCTGCTGCACGCCGGTACAGAACAGCAGCGAAATGAACCGCTTGACGGCATCAAGCCGAATTCGCACAAAAGCAAGCAGTTTGGTGATTTGCTGTTGGTTCTTAAATATGAAGGGATTCTCATCTCAGATATTAGGTTACAGGTGAGCAACCAACGCGGTATCTTAGTTTCAAACATACTTCACGACGACACAGCGTTGCCGTCATGCTTTTTTGGCAAGATGAATATACGTTGTGCAGCTGTGCGACAGATTTGAGCAACTTCTTAGATGAAATTAATACCAGTTTCTTGCGTTGTCAATGCAGTTGCTCATCAGAGTCATGGTTCTCGAACCTGGGGCCGTGACCGCATTTTCGGTTGCAAGGGTTTTCGCGCAGGGTGCATGTTTGCGGTTGACAGGGCTTTTTCGAAGCACAAGGGGACTCCATTCACTGCGCATAGCTAACAACCAGCAAACACTACTAGTAGTTACCTATTGTAAACCTGCAATTTTCCCACCAAGCGAAGCGCGTTGAAGTGCGAACTTTCCACAACTCTGAGTCAACTTTCGGGACTCCGCGGGTTCTGATTGTGACGAAATACGCAGACGCTTTATTAAAAGCCTTTTACTCATCAAGCGTATTCCTCCCGGCCTGGTTGCGGTTGGCCAACTGACAACGCAGCGTAGTTGCTGGAAGAGCTTGTTGCCACGGCTAGCTGTTCGAGTTCGGTTACTCTGTGGTTAAAAAACAGAACCGAAACACTGACGCTTCGTTTTCGCACAAGCTGTGTTCAAATCCGCAGTAACAGTTAAACAAAAGCAGAGAATGAACGTTAGCGTTCCCCACCCTGCTCGTATAGAACGTTCACTGAGAACAGGACTGGCCTGGGCATTGCTGAAAGGGGAGTACGGCGAACGCTTTAAAGTTTTCCAGCAGTTCCACGACCTCATGCCGCTTTGTGTTTGTGGACAACATACCAAGATGAGAAAAGGGTAGGCAGAAAACTTCTGTTGGAACCCCTGATCCAGGCCTACGGTATCAGCACTGTTTGCCCTACTTTCAGAAAATCTTTTTAAGCGCTATCCATTGCAAAAGAAGATGTGTCTAAAAGTTGTACAAGACCTTGAGCAATAGATCAGTGTTGACACCAAAATGGCATTGATTACCTTTCTTTCTTACGTCCCAAACAATCAACGGTGTGGTAAGATTTTTGCAACCTGGTGGTTGCCGACCGATTATTTAGTCAGGGGTCTCCTAACTACGGCCAGCAGTCCAAATCCGGCCCGTGAAACCATATAGTCCGGTCGCAGAGACATTTCATCAGTAATGAAAAAACAATATATTTACGAAAAATTTGTAGTTTTGGGTCGAATGTAACATCCAGAATCAACCACATTACTTAAAGATGTCCGCCCCTCGAACGGTTGTGTATGTGGCCCTCGGACAAAAAGTATTGCACTTTGCTCGATCAACACTGGCTCGGCTCACAAACCTACTACACTCACATAACGATTTCATTTTACGTTAGAACAAGTTTATAGGCTCCGAAAAAACAAACAAACAAACTGAAAGCCAACTGCTTAATTATGTGCAAATGAGTAGACGGAAGAAGGCAATGCAAAAATCGTCATAGCACTCCATTTAGAAAAGTGGTCCCCAACCTTTTTGCAACCGCGGACCGGTCAACGCTTGACAGTTTTACCGCTGCTCGGGAGTGCTCTATGATGGTTGATATTTTTTAACAGTTGAAATGAAGTTACCAGTTTGAACAATCAGATAAGTTTGTCTGGTGGTGTCACCACCAATACACATTTTATAATTTCACAGTCCGGTGGTCGGGGACCACTGATTTAAAACATGAAATAACTTTTAGTTACAAACAGCTGTACTCAAAAACACAACATACATGTGCTGAGCACATGTATGTTGCAGAGTTTATGACGTAAAAAATGGGGGGAAATCTTTGACGGAGTAGGCTTGGCAATCACAGCCCAATGGACTAAAAGTGCGTATTGTGTATGCGCACAGTTCCCTGTGCTCAGACTTGCGATATACGAAAACTATTCAGGACATATTATATTTTCGGAGGGGGAAATTACTATATTCACTATTTTTGGGGGAGGCAAAATGGTCGTAACTTGTTGTATCCAACAACCAAACATTATTTTGAAAATTTCGGGGGAATCAATTGCCTGGTTACCCGCCCCTGGTTGCGGTCCTGATTCAGGAAGTATGACAACGCTGAGAGGATGTTTAACAACATTTCAATAGTTAATAAACAATCATGCCAACAACGACGTGGTCTTTCTTTTAATTTTCACGTTAGCGTGTTTTCCTTTTTTCTCGGCTCGGCAGTGAGCCTGCCGCAACGTGACTAAACGCACATGGTAGGACCGCAGCGTACTATGCGGAGTTTGTCATAGCTGTGCAAAGAAGGTATTACTTGATTTCCTGATAGCTTACGAGACGACGCACATTTTACACAATGCATATTGTGCACAGTTCGCTTTCGTTTAGGCAAGCTGAGCATACAGTGAAGCGAGCAAAGCGAACACTGAATAGAAGTAATTTATTTTAGATCAGCGATACTTCAACTGAAGATTGTTTTCACAAAATACATCGTATTTACGTCATGCTTTAGTTGCAGGTGCTTTCTATTACTACTTGAGTCAATTTTGAAAGTTTTTTTTTTTCAACAGCGTGTGCACGTGCTTAAGACAGGGAAGAGACAGTACACCAGAGTGAAAAAGCATGCCGTTGTGCGGCAGCAGACTTAGTTGATAAGGCCATGTCAGCCGCTAAAACAGGGGTCGGGAACCTTGTTGGTTAAGGGAACCAAGAAACTTACATATTTTTAATTATATTTCCGTGAGAGCCATATAATATTTTTTAACACTTAATGCAACTAAGTTACTAACTAACGTGTGCATTTTTAAGCAAAATCAACAATTTCAAACAATGGTAAATATCTGAATTTTCTCTTTAATAACATGCTGCTTATCTTTAATGCGACTTCTGGTGCTGCATGGTGTTGATGCGATGGCTTTGTAGTCTGTTAGATAGAAAATTACAGAAAAAGTTTCATTCGTAACAACCGTGTTAAGAAAAAATCAAGTGAGCCAGATGCCATCAGCAAAAGAGCCACATCTGGCTCGCGAGCCACAGGTTCCCGGCCCCTGCGCTGAAGCAATAAACAGAGAAAATCACTTACAAAATCGTAAAAGTAGTCTCTGGCTGTCTAAAGTCTCTGCAACAGCCGCGCGAATGAAATCTAGAAATAGCTTGAGCGGGGTTTGATTGAAAGGTGCCGCCGGGCACCCTTGGCACCACTACCTCAGTTGTTACGACCTTCTACATACACGAGAGGAAAATGCTGAAAACAGAATGAAGCGCACGGTTGTATCTACCATCGATCGCTTGTAAATTGCATGGAATTGCATTGAGGTCAACAATTGCTGGAAAGGATTGTTGAATTGAAAACAAATGCAGATAGCAGCACGTTATAAAGAAACAAACGCTTCTGTTTGAATGAGAAACACGATTCTAGCTGAACAAGATTTCGGGTCCAAGGATGCGTATTGTTATGTGAAACCGATTTCCTATTAAAGAATTTTTTTTCAGTGTTACAGCAAGTTTTAATACAACTATGAACCAAATCATCGAAATTTTTCACTGGCCAAAATGTCACAGCTAAGAATAACCAACAACGTTCTTCACAACAATGAACAACAAGTAACAAGTTGCACAGTTGAACACGAAACCACGCTGTACTCTCATCATAGGCCATGCGATTGACAAGATGTTTAACCAATGCACAAGGTAACACTGCACGACTGAGGGAAAATGAATCTTACAGAAAGAACAAGGATTCGGAAGGCAATAGCTACACATTGATACAGGGGCAAGTGGTAGGCAGTGATCAGTACAGTAGCGATAGATTCGACTGCGTCACCTTTGTGGAGATTAATTGCTTGAAAAGGTCTGGAATATGATTCAAACTTTTCTTTTGTCAGCTCGAAAATAAGAGATAGAATGGAAGCGTGGCTGGGCCAGGGCGTCAAGCGAGGTTGAACTGACTGGCACCTGTGACTGCCTGTCTCAGCACAGTAGGGGTTACCATTTCGGTAGAGTTTAAAAGTGCAGAGCAAGTCAACTCAACATTACGCATAGACCCACAGCTCCGAAATCCGTACATTTCCAACGCGTTTGAGTTTCACAACAGAACTTTCATCCATTGTTTTGAGTGAATGTGACAGCCTGGTTTATTTCGTGCCAGAGGCACGGTAGGTGGAAAAAGCAGCGGAAGCTCTCACAGCATACATCATACCGTAGGAGGACGGTTCGCACGTGTGGGTGCGTAAAATCAACCAGTGATTTCCGGTAGAACTTGCAAACCGTGTGAATTTTTTGACACGGCGGTGAGGTCAACAGCACCGTAGCGCTAGTTCAAACAGTGCAAGCTCGCTTGCGATTAAGCTATCTAGGCAAATGCCAGCCGCTTTTTCAGCAAGGTTTTGCTTTTCGTAAGGTTTGGTGAAGAAAACTGGGAAATGTTTAGTCCATTAAGCAGTTTTTGTCTTACAAATATGAAATAGCAACGTAAATCCTCATTTTTTACAAGTTATACTATACGGTTTCGCATCGGCACAAGTCGTTTGCGATTAGATGGAGCGTACAAAAGCGCGACCCACGTAAGAGCATGCAGTCGTATAAGTGACGTTTTACTGCCGCATGTGCGGTACCACACTCTTGGACAACGCCCACTCTACAGCACTCTTAGACGACGTTGATTTGATAAGGCGCAGGCTTTCTCGCGGATCTGGTGAGGGTCGGATATCAATGCTGCTGCGATCGTCACTCGAACTAATTACCGCAAGTTAGGCGTCTTCAAGCAGAATTTAGTAAGGCCGATGCCGTCCAAATACTGGACGTTCTGGAAGCAGTGGTGAACTCAACAAAGGTCGAGGTGCGACATCACCAGGTTATGTTCATCGAAAATTTAAAATTTGTGTTATCAGAACCATTACTATTCAGATAGTGAAGTTAAGTTTTGAAAAGATGACACATTTCTTCATTCTTGTCATGAATGGCAACCCTGCAAACCCGTATTTCGTACCGTCACCACTGGCTCCAGAAAGCTTGCTTTGTGAGTTTTTGCGTGAAAAGTTGACCGAAAGCAAAAGCCGTAAGGCGAATCCCGCATTACTTCGAGTAAGTCCATCATCAAACAGTTTGCTGTAGTTTATAACGCGAGAACAAAAACCGGGAGAAAGAGGTCGGCGACCAGATTAGTAGGAGACCGGCTGTTCTTTGTTGTCGTCGCGCAAATTAATCACGCAGTCAATGCCTGGCTGACTTCCTTTGACCGAATGGCGCGTTGAATAGAAAGCTGCTGGCGCTATTTGATCCCAAAAGACCAGGTAAAAATCGTTGAAAAATCGGAATTAGATTAAAGACGGCGCTTGTCGCGGCAGTAATCCACTCACCAGGTTTCTGGTTTGATGCGATGCACAAACATCTGAAAACTGCCTGGATGTAAGATCCGACAGGTTTTTGATGTTACTAGCAATTTCTACTGACTAAAGCATATCAACAAGAGCTCAATTGTTTTGCAACCGCAGAATTTCGCAGCTTGTGTTATTCTGCCATGAAAACCATTATCAAGCGTTTAATCGCATTTCGCACGCAGTGGACCGTTCCACTCGAACAAGAATGACGTGCATGTCTGAAAATAGCCCAGGTCTTTCAACTGCTGTCATTCCAAGGAATATGGAGATCTCTGAGAGGCAAGGGAACAGTCTGTTATTGTGGTGCTTTGTAGAACATGGCAGCAATTCGAGGCGGAGGGTTGTGAGCATCTTGAAAGGTGATTGATATCGTGAGACAGAAACGTTGTAAAACAAATTAGTTTAGGTCCTAAAATGTGAAGTCTTTTATCCCGCGTTATCTTGCAAAAAGAGAACGATGCATTAAAACCGAATTCTGGCTGCAGTGTTAACTGCCAAGGATTTCCAAATACAGAAATGGCCTAGGTTAGCTCTGACAACACATTGCGCACTTTGTGGGCCTCTTTCATGGTAGGTCAACTGTACTGCGACAACAAAACCGAAACAAAGAATGTCGCGACACATGTTCCATTTTTGTTGAATGCGAAGGTCTCGTGAGAATACGCGAAGTCTTTTCTCAAACTCCCAAGGGCTGACTGTGAACAAAACCATACGAAACAAGAGTTAACAGTCATGCTGAACAAGGACTTCAGAAAGAAAGCCTTTTCCTTTATAATTAGGATTGAAAGCCATGTGCATTCGAAACAACGTGACAAAGCGCGCCTCAACGGCTTCGCAGTTGCTGAACAGATTTTGTCATCGAGTGAAATCCAACGCGGTGGCAGGGCGCTGCCGCAAATAAAAACGCTGCCTTGCAGGTACAACCACACAAAAACTTACTGAATGTTCCACATTTAAAAAAAAGTTTTCAAGTGTCGGATGATCGTTGGTGTGGCTAAGAAAAGTCAATGCAACATTCAAATGGCAAACAGGAGAAAAACGTAAATTGAAAACAAAGGGAGGTAAAGACAGTTGCTGGCTTTCAACATCTTACCGCAGCCAGATCGGTTAATCAGTGAATTTAGCAGGTCAAAGGTTTCTGTTTATAGGAAGTCGCACCGTTGCTGCGATCGCACCTTTTAAAGTCAGGTAGATTGTCAATCGTAGACAGCAGTGAGCCTTCCAACCGCTCATATGCTGTAGTTTCGGAACTAGCACAGTCTCATAGCGCTGGTCGATGTAGAACGGGCACGGCACATGAGATAGTCATCTGGTTAATGAATTATCTTCGCACCAATGACTATGACAGACTGCGAACATTTTGCTGAGCACACATAAAAGCACCAAACCTGTTTTTATGCAAAACGCCAGAGACTAGTCTGCAAAGCTTAACCGAGAAGCAGCGTCGTGCCCAGTCTGGTGAGAAACCACAATAAATCAAATACGAACATTCAAATCAATAGAATGAAAGAATCCATGCAAAACCAGTTGACGAAGAATGTTCGAGTGTTGCAGATGCAAGAGAGACGGCAAATTATAGCAGCTGCATTAGGATGAGTAAATCAGCATGAAGCAGGGCATGGTAGCTTGAACTAAGGACAGCAGCAGACTAGCAGTTGGATTACTTGATGTCTTTGATGATCTTTTGTCCCAAACTAGCAAGCTTACCGTAAAATGATGCATGTTACTGCTAACTGCAGATAGTTTTGGTGAATCAGATGAAAACTTGAACGGGCTGCGCTGATATTTGCGTAAAGAAATGACCAAAGCAATTACCACAGAAAATTATAGGTTGCAGTGCAAAATTGCTGTGTTTGCTCAGCGGCTAGTTTGAACACAGTGCAGATTACACCGAACATAAATCACGCCATTGCTTTGATCGAAGCACCGCGCTCTGGTTCAACAACTCGTTACAGTTGTAATTACACCGTTAATCAGAATACACGGTGAGCCTGGGCGCCATGTTCATAGGTTGTGGTCGTATCCGCCGCAGGAAGCTGCGAAGTTAGTGAGCTCCTAATCTTGCTGCGACGGTAGTGAGCTGTTTAAATGTTGTACGTGTTCCTCGCAAAATTATAGTAACCGTCAAGGAATCTATCACACTGCTTGCACTTATCTGCATAGAAACACAGCACGACACTACGTAAAAAGGTTAGTGAACTTGCTTCTTTTGGGCTTGATCTAATTCAGATCGAGAGCAGAAGTTTACGGCGCAATGGTTTGAACAAGCAGATAGTACAACCATTTGCATAGCAATGAGATGTTCGAAGGAAGTTTTACCGATGAAAACGCTTTCTTATGGTTAATTTTAAATAATCATACCAAACCTTTTTTTAAATATTTTGAACAGTCCTGCTTCTTTGTATAAAAGCTGTCACGGACTGCAATGTTTCATGCACGGATAGAAGCCAGCGAAGAGGCGCAGGGTATCGATGTTCTCTGCGTGGAATGTTCAACAAAGTGTGTATACAGTGTCGAGCGAGAGGTGTGATTTAAATCGTGAGTAAAATGATTATCATATTGACAGTTAGGTGTGACATTTATGAACAGGATTCCTTTCACAGCCAAAAATCAGTGACAGTAGATACTACTCAGGCCACACATTTGGCCTACAAAGTAAGCATCCTCATGTCTAAGAGATATATAATTTGCGCATTTTCATCTCTCATTTAAAACAGTTCAAATCGTTGGTGACCTCCATTGGCAGGCAAAACCTTCGCTGCAATTAAGGCAGGCAAAAATAAGCTGCATTCGTGCGATTTAGACCCACTATCGAAAAACAGGTCATTAGTCAAAGCTTCCAGTCGATCGTCGGCGCAGTCTAGCAGAGACAGGGCGGCGATTGGCGTCTCGAAAAGAATTTACTGCATTGTGTTATTTGCGCACGATTACGATAGTTGTGCAGTCGGTGCTACATTGTCTGTCGGTTCCGCACGGGACCAACGTTCTTGTGGTTTGCATTTTCGCTCTGCGCCAGTGATTCCCTACCGTTTATAGCTTCCGCACTCGATTCAGAACTTTCATAGGGCAACACCACAAAAGGTAAACAGTGTCTGGTCTCTTGACGCAACCAATTACAGCCAGTGTAAGTGGGAGTAGGGACTGAAATACTAGATTTTCAAATGAAATTTCAGATTCTTACTGCGACGGTCAAAAATTCTGCGAAATTCGCGAAAGTCGTCGTGAGCAGGATATGCAAAAAGAGAGCAATTTCAGATCAAGATGCAACCATGTGTGATAGTTGGAATAGAGTTCAATTTTGTCACTTTTTCAAAATATGCAAATAATTTCGTTATCAGAAATTTGTGTCCTGTTTCTAACATTTCGAGAACAACCGAATCTAGAGGGTCGCTTGCAACCTTGACATCTGCATTTGAGAATTACTTTCCCAGGCTGTTGAAAGCGTTGATTTTTATTGTTACAAGTTCAACGCGGAGCCCAGCTGCACTTTCTTACAGAAGTTACGTTTGTGACGTCATAAAGTGATGCATTTCTGCTTTGATAACACGCATGATGCCCTTTATGACCGAGTATTTCAGGCAAAAATAAATGTTGTTGATTTCCGGTGGCCACTTGCAGCCAGCCAAAACGTTTTACTAGGACGTGTTGATGTACAAAGAAAGCTGTAAGGAAACCATCAAGTCAAATTTTGTTCGTCAATATTGCAGTCTGGGCGTATGGCGTTGAGTAGCAATGCAAAGCTGTGTTCATTATATAATCTTTGTCTATAAAGTAATGAAACCTAGCTTCTCAATACTTGGCCGATGCTCAACGCAGAGGTACAGTCCTCAGCAAGATTTTCAGAATCAAGCGATTCGGTGTTGAGGCACCTGCAGAGCTTGCACTATGACAGGGTAGCACACGGCATTATTGGATGAAGTAAATCACGATTGAGAATTTTACAGGTGATACAGAGACGCGCAGCAGCAGACAGAGTATGCTGTGGACGGTTGGTGTTAAATTGCACGTTCCTGCGGCAAGAGCACAGCAATAATCGCGGTATTCGTTGGTGCAGAACAGTGCTTCGAGACAGGGTGCGAGACTGAATTTCAGATGTGCCAATTCCACCCCTGGATCAAGTCTACGGGCAACAAACGAAACTTGAATACGAGTGGAATAGGTGATTCGAATACGGGTGTCATAATTCTGTTCAAAACTGCTACGGTGTTTACCATGTGACTCACATCGTTATTACGGCGCAGATAGAACGGAAGCTCCGGACGTAATAGTGTCAGTTACCGTATGACTGCCAGGCTTGCCTCAAAAGCTAAGATTCGGATAGCGCACGCTTGAGTCTAATACGCACCACCTTTTTCTGTGGCAAGTAAATATTCGCTTTGTATTTGTCAACACACCAACATAATTTTATGCCGAATCTTGTGCTGCTTCGCAATGTGGTAGGGTGGACCGATGTTACGTTAACAAGAAGAACCTAGAACGGGTCGGTCAAAATTCTACATGCCTTTATTGCAGCGTTGTACGATGAAAGGTTTGTGAAAACTCCGTTGTTGTGCAAGCCCTTCGGATAAACACGCGAAACATTTCTGTTTGAGCATCTTTTTGATGCTTCCGGTGACTCATAAAGAGCAGGCAGAGTTTGCTTCCGCGTTTGGCAACAGATTAGTTCCACATCAAGAGATCGATGCAGATGGATCCCCTAATCGCGTTAACCATAGCACTGACAGCCATTCTATATTGGCTAGTGACGTGTTTCTGAGAAAATATAGCGAATCACGATGGCGCAGGTAAGTGGTATATGATAATGACGGAGAACCCGTTACGACAAAGTACGTTCAGACTGCAGTTTCACAGTAAAGTAAATTGTTTCGTTCAGGTAAATGTAAAATGCAATGAGATAATCCGGTTCGTGATGTTTTCCGCCAAACGCCGTTTTATCAACTGGTGTTTGCTCGCTGCAAATTGAAAAGCATGGTTCTCGGCAGCAAGCAAGAGTGGGTTGCTAACACCAACCGTGTTTTCTCAAGGCAAGCAGTCAACCAATTGATGAAAATTGATAAAACGGTAGGTTTTTGAACTCGGCGGGTAATTCTGAAACATCAACGGACGAACACTAGACGTGGTGGTGGAAATTGGTTTAATAATTCATAAACGATTTAACGTGTGGAGCACGTTCAGCTCGACGTCACTTTCCGCACATGACGTCACGTGTAGTTCATTTACACTTCGATTGAGTGGGCGGTGGAAAAACGCTTGCTGGCGATACGAGTCGGGCTGAATTTCTAGAGCAGGTTTGTGTCGCAAGCCATCTTAATTTTCTTCGCAGCTTTTTTTAATAGGCAGAATCGAGTGGGGTTAAATAGCTGAAAATTGATTTGGGCAACAGTACGATTGAGAAAAGAAATAAGCGTGTGGATAAACAAGCAAAAATGGGTCGTGATAGTATTTTGTACTTTAAGGGTGTATTACACGAAGTAGCAACGTGATTTCATGTCGGCTAATATTTTCAAAAAACCATAAAACTTATATTGTGTTACATACTCTGTTGTATGCGATAGTTTCATATCAAAGATGTATAAACAGACATCAGCCGTGGCTTGGCTTCTAAACAGACATCAGCCGTGGCTTGGCTTAGTATCAGGAAGGAGCGAAAAAAACTTGTCTATTACAAAAATAGGAAGCACTGTCTGGCGCTAGTCAATGTCGATTCAGTGAGGAGAATGGTCGTTTTCGTTTTTCACATCAACCACTTCATTCACTAGTAGTTCCTTATATGGGCATCTGGCAGTATACTGTGACGAGTACCCGTGCTATTCAGACTGGATTATGACTGCAGACAGGATTGTTAGCAAGACTCTGGTAGTTACTGAGTGTGGCAGGAAAGACAGCTGTAAACAGTTTAATAGTGGCTGCAAAACGTGGCAAGTGTTTTGCCTTAAAAAAGTGTTCTGTCTGCTGCACGCTACTGTTAAGCACACAGCACAGGAATGTCAGACCATAGAGTGAGCGCGTTATTTTCCGAAGTTCAGATAAGATCATATATAGCCTATTCTGGTTGTGCAACAAAACTTAAAATAAAGAGTTACGAGCAACCAACCAATATGGGTTTGCGGGTTTCATGAACAATCGCAATGCTAAGCTGTAGTCAGACTCAGATAACGGTTGACCACTGTAATGAGCAATGAAGTTCGTCCGCAGTGATTATATCACTATCGTGTATGGCAAATTAGCGGGTTTCTGGAGAACCTCAATTTGCTTCTCGACATTCAACTTGCAAATATTCTTTCGTAAAACCGTGAACCAAGCCTTGGCGTTTAAATATTTGCCAAGTACTCTAAACATAAAATCTACGAAGTGCTTATGAGAGGAGTATATTTTAGCCACTATCCTGTCGCTTAATTGATCGAAAATAGTTCAGATATTACGCTTATGAAGAATTTGCGAAAGTCCATAATTTTCGTAATTATATGCGTCAGATGTGTTGGATGGTCGTTACCTAAACGACAACGTACCGGCTTAAAACTGTCTGCTGATGGATCAGGCCCCACACGAAGTTTTGTCAGAAGCCATTGCCTTACTTTTTCACAGTCTGCAACAACCCTGAACGTCATTGCAATTCGTGAGAAGTTTTGCTTGGCGCAAAAAGCTTGTACTTCCCACAAATGCCTAGATGTAAACAAGTAGCAACAAAACTGAATAGCTGCACGTGCTACCAGCAAAACGTTCCAGAAAGTACTGGTGTTACGGATTTAAGAAATACGAGAGTATATCTATGCCATTAGTAGCTACAAGTGATTGTGAAACGAGGACTCGCAAAGCTGATATCACGACCCTGCAAGAAATACACATTGTTCCGAGCAGCAATTGAAACGCAACTGCGCAACCATTCCTGTTAAATTGTGGTCCGATGCAGTTAACATATACACGTTTACCTCCAGGCGAAATAGTTTTAGTAAAAAGCTTGGTGTGGTGACTGCTCAGCAGAACAGGCAATGCAAGGAGAGCATTTTTACGCTCAGTCGTAAACGCAGCGTTTTTTTCGCATCCGCGTTCAGGCCATCTTTTAATAGCGACTACTTTTTTCGACGTCGCATAGCGGGCGACAGTTCCCGCCAGGGGAAATACAGCATCGGAGGTAAACAGCTGCAGTCATTGTCACGTCGACGAGGTAGCACCGTGTGTCTGTTTCTCTTCCAGAGTGATAAGTAACGGTTTGTGAGCGACAGTATTTACCGAGTGAACGAAGTTATCAGCATTGCCGATGCCTACGGTACAATTCGGAACGGAGAAACCCGATAGTGCTAACGGTTAAAACAGCAAACAATTCAAAGTTACTCACAAGCCATCGGGTAGGCTGTTGGTTGGCATGCTCCTACGTAATTTGATAGCGCACAGGACGCGTTGCCGTTTTTGCTGAAACGTCGCTCATGGCATTCACTAACCGACAGTCGATTTATTTGCAGCGTGTTATTAATAGCGTCCTTATAGCGAACATCAACAGTGCTCTGACTGACGTGACGCAAGTTGCTTTGCCAAGGATTTCACCAATACCTGCGTGTACAGCGAGAACAGGAAGTTGTGCTAAACGACTTACGCTGCAAGTTGTACCACTTCTGAATACTCTCAATCTGTGGGCGATATCCGTCCTTTCTGATTTCATTCTCTGATCTGAGCAGCAACGCGATCAAACTGGCTAGCACGTTGCTTGCATTCACCAAAGCTTCGACGCGCAAGAAGCAGCAGCAGCAAAATCAGGAGTACATCATGCCTGCCAAGGCCCCGATTTACTTGAAGGCAAATGGCGGGAAAACAGGCCACGCACACGGAAAGCAAGGCAAGAAACTTCGCGAGCTGCTGTCAACGGATATGATTTCTCCACCGTTGGGCGACTTTCGTCACATGGCGCATGTTGGTCGTGGAGGTGCTGGTGATATGTTCGGTGATACTTCATTTTTGCAGGTAAGAACGAAAGAACTTTGAATTTACGTTTTGCAGCGCATGTCCCAAGTTGTACAGTATGCGCTACCACAATTCAATCTTTAATTGTAATTCATTTTGTGTTAGAAACAAAAACACACGTTCCACTGATTTAAAACGAAATCATGCAACATTCAACTGAATCGTAAATCAGTCGTGTTTAGGATGGAATCAGTTGTTTTCAAGAAGTCTAACATGGTTTTTATTTAAATCTTTAGCACTTGTTGTGTTCCTATTTTTAATACTTGGCAAAAGTTTTAATATTCTGTACCAAAATTTACTTAGTTTTTCTATAACGTATATCTTACTGTTCATTTAAAAGTTAAGGCCAATTCAACCAAAAGGTGTTGCACATAAGCAGTCCAATTGACTTTTTTCCAGGACATTCGTTATCACAGGAATTTAAGTCATAAAAAGTACACTTGCAAGATAAAGCATGCAGCTTCGTTTTATCTCCATATTTCAATGCTAATGAACTCCGACAGTGATGCACAACGCTTACTGAGTACACTCACTCCAGGTTGAAGTTAAAAGCTGTTGATAAGCGTGTGGCTTGAAATAGTAGCTGTGAAATCCCACAAAATGTGTTGTGCACTTCTATAGTAGGCAGATGCATTAGTGTCGCGTTTGCAATGGTGCGTGTCAGGACGGCAGATAGAGCAAATCCCTTTTTTGGTCGAACAAACCAGCAAGCACAGTTCTTGGCCTCACCGCGGACAAACTTCGCGAAAAGCAGCCATAAATGTTGCGCGACCCAGATCTGTAGGTTGATGACTCAGCTTAATCTGTTGACGTTTGATGTAAAGATGAGTAAGCGAGACAAAGCAGTCGCGGACCATTACGACGAAAGCTTTTTAAGCTTGTGCGTCTTCTCCCAAGCTCCACGTGTTTATCTTTGAGAGTGAAAAAGTACTTTAAGTTACGCAATTACGAGTGAAAAGTGCTGTAATGTAGATATGGCACTGAGCCGCTTGCAAACATGTCCGTAATTTGTCTGCGCCAACGTGCGCCCTGTGCCGAAGAAATACGGCGAGATAAATGCTTCCGTAAGATGGGAGAGATTGCTGTTTGCTGCAACGAGGACTTAGGCTGCCATCGAGTTTAGTTGCAACTCATGAAGCAGACAGTAATGGTGTTAACGTGCTGCTGCTGCAGCAACCGCGTGCCTCATCAAAATCGATTTCGACGCCATCGTGTTCGATGCGACAGATGGGATGCTTCTTATTTCGAGCATCCTGTCACTGAAAACGTTAATCTGTGTCTGGATTGACTTATTCGTTTCTTTTTGATCGGGTTCAGAGATGCGAACTGTATTTTAAGAACGAATATTTTGTCTTCTGCAGCAAAAGCTCGCGCCAGAGAGTCCATCATCGCCGCATAACGGTGACTCGGTGCCTAAAGTGGTGGCGGAAGGACTAGCAACGCTGAGACGAAATGGCAGCCATCCGAAAAAGAGTACGAAAAAGCGAAACTTCAGGTTGGTATGCGATATGTTTGTAACACGTCTAAAACGCCAATCTCTTTAAAACCAGAACGTCAACTCTCCAATGGTCCCAAATTTTCCCAGCACATGTGGATTTTCTGGCTCACACTCAAAGCAATGCCAGCAAGATTAATTGTATGAGCAGTTATTAAAGAAGTGGTGCCAGTACTTACCGCGGGACAGTTGTAGAATGTGCAGCATTTTGCGCCGGTAACGACAGACTTGTGTATTCGGCCATTATGGAAATCAGCAGCTTCGGCGCAATCTGCTGTATGGCGCGCTGGTCTAAGTGTTTTTATTCTGAGCGCGACTGACATGCGACGTGACGTGTGGATGTAAGCGACGCATGCTTGACATATCACTCTACAAATACATCATCCTCGATCGTTTTCACTCGTTCGTGGAAAATTAAATGAGCTTTGCATGATTGCGTAAAGCTGTGTTAGGAGGACATGACATCATGCGCTGCAAGCGCCATCACGGGTCATGCATCCAGATGCATAGGTGAAGTTATCGCTGCTCGTTTTTTTTTTCTATTAAAATTTCGGTCCATACCTTGAAACAAGCGGTAAGAAAGCAAGCATACTGCTTTTGCAATTACCAGCAAGTGTTTGAGTGTTCGGAAACCACGTTTTTGACAGAATTCGCACTCGAAAAACAAGGACGCAAGGTTGCTTGCCACTCATTTGTCTGTCTCATAGTGTTCCGCCAATAAGGTCGACTTTTCTTTTCTGCAGCACACCGGATGAAAAAGGTCTGAAAGCAGACGTCACGTCCTTGTCAACGCCATCATCGCATGAGGGGTATGGCCCTGCACAGTCACCCATACTGCAGTCCGCCATATCTTTGCCTCTGCTTAACCAGGACAGCACGTCGCCGCCAACGTCTCCCCAAAGCAAAGCGGACAAGAAAAGCCGCGGGAAGAAAACAATGAACAACAACAGTATTTCGAACACGAAAGCAACCAGTCACGACACAGGACTGGATCAGATGCCCGACCCGGCAACGCCAACCGCGTCCAACGGCGG
>JGI24021J15306_10000025_pt1 | contig 53282 bp, 33 predicted proteins | sample Ectturendosymbi1_FD_15306 | JGI IMG/M metagenome (IMG submission 15306)
ATTGTCCCTTTGTTTTTTTACTTTCCCATGTTGTCAACATCAAGTAGAGCTGGTTGCGTGTTAAACCTTCGCGTTTTGTTCACCGGTACTTTAAAGTGGTCCCAACGAGACCACATTTTTCGAACGCTCGATCCGATACAAGCAAGGCGTTTTGAAGGAGGAAAAAATTGATTGTTAAAATTTTATGAATCCTAATGCAGCTCACACATTTCAGACCTCTGTTGGGTGTGGTTGTAACTTTTCGGCGTGCGTTTATTTATCTGCGAAATTCTGTTGAGACCGAAGTGCCGCGCGGCCGCGCGCGAGGGTAATTGTTGCGTATCGCGAATTCAGCAGACGGTGTTTGTGACGGCGGAGTTGTTATCCGGCCCACGTTGGAAAGTGGTGGGCGACAACATCGCCGGTTGCCGACGTCCAGAGGTAGCGGACCGTGACTGCGCCGCTCTCACTTTCGCTCACGCACGAACGACAGCATTACTTCCTGTGACGTAAACGTCCCTGGCGCGTCGACCTGATCGGAAATGTTTTCTTTCTTTCGCTGGTTTCGTTTTGGAAACTACCTGACATGATCACCGGCTGCATTTGTTATTGCGCTTGCCTGCGATTGATCTGAGAAACGTACCGCTGTCAGGTCATCGTTTACGGCAGAGACCGACTGCCTAACGTTCAGGCAACAAAGCGCTTCTTAGCTGATTTTCTCGTTTTTATTCTTTCATGCGGTTGGTAAAAGCGATGCGCCTGTCGACCGGCGCCGATTTGAAAGCTGCACTTTCCGTGTCATATCCAAACATGCTCCTGCAGCCAAGTTGAAGTTTCTGGTTAGCTGCGAACTTCGCGGTCGCTTTGTTGTCTTTGCCGAACCGCCTCTGACGTCAGGTGCAATAAAACGTATCTGTTTGCGAATCGACGAACAACGTTTGCGTTTCGAAAGCATTCCGAGTTAATGAGCTGAAGCATCAACCGATTGGACCTGCGCACGCAGGGAAGTGTATGATGGAACGGAATTTAACCCCCATCTGTTGCAGTAAGGATTGGTGCTTGCGATAGACCTTCGCCATTCTGCAAACGCTCTGAAGAATTTCAAATCACCGAAACAAAATTTTCAATAATAGGAAATACTAAGAAATTCGTCTTCTTATCGGTAATTGAAAATAAAAAATCCGTTTACACCAAATGTTCTTTTGACACAAAAGACACGTCAAATCTGCGAACCTGGCCACACACATCGATATCACTGCGATGAGTGTGCAGGGCTCATTATGTTTGCTAACGTCATCCCGTAAACAGACGGAATCAGCATCACATCTGACTTTAGTTACAGTTCTCACGTGACAGGTCGGGTCGCTGTGCAACATTTCTCAAAAAACAGACATTTTTAGTACCTTATGATTTTTGAAAAAGGGCCTTTCTGGCGCTTGTCCGGTTACATCTTACGAGCTAACAACTCATGAACTTTGACGCAGGCACATCAGCTACAATCACCTGTTGCCAAAACTTCCGTTTTTCATTTTGTCCTGCGTCTTGTTGCGCCAAAACACCTGCTCTGTTTGCTGCTTCGGAATACAATACCTCCAATGGTTTTCGCATTTTTTATTTGCTGCGCGTTTTTACTGAGAAAATCTGGTTTCGAAAAGAATTTAATCAAAAGCGCATTTATACTAAACAGTCGAGTACCTTGGCGATTATAAACGTTTGGTGCATTAATTGCTGTGTGTGATCCCTTTGTTTTCACAAAGATACAACTTTTGAACCGAAATCTTTGCGTCAAGAATGCTTGCCAATCCTATTTCACAAACCGCATGTGCTTGGCTTGCGAATTTTAAGAGCTGTCATCAGCTGTTTGTAGATGCACATGCATCCATTGGATCGGATTCGAATCCTACCGTATCAAACGGTTTTAAAGTGGTGCTTAAAGAGGAAAACACTTTTGAAACATCGTCGATTGTCAACACTTATGCATGTCAAGCGGTAAGGGAATTATAGCATTGAGTCGAATTCGATTTTTGGTCTCATGTAGACGCAGCTCATTCTCGTCTGGAGCTCTTGTTGGTCTCGCGACGTTGTTTCGTGCACTGATTGCTGTTGTCAAGTGCGTCTAAAGCAGTGATTTTCAACTTTTTTTGTACTACTACCCGTTGTAACAACTCACTATAACCCAAAGACCCCCATCTAAAACTCGAATAATGCAAATGTACTACAGCTGTGTACATAAAAAATCTACTCGCGACCCCTCCAAAAATCGTTCACGACCCTTCTGGGGGACGCGACCTCCAGGTTGAAAACCACTGGTCTAAACGAACGGTCATGCAGAAATCAACTTTCGCCAGGACCTCCTGTTGCTCGTGATGCTCACGTGACATTGCTATCTTGTGCTCGGCGCGTGTCCTTTCGTCGTTTCCGGTTTCAAACCTGAACTGCGCCTGTTTTGCTTCTAAATAAGGTTGCTTTGAATAACCTGTCGGTGCGCAAGCTTCTGCACTAAGCATACTTCTTCGTGAGCGAGCAGACTTGGTAGAACAAGAATTAATCACGTTTAGATCGTCGACTGGAACCAACGTAGGCCACAACCTCTGGCGGAGTTGCGGCTACGCATTCAGACCTAAATTTAACTGTTCACTAGTGTTTCGTCACAGCAAGTGAACTCTTTGTTTGACTGTTGCGTCGCACGCAAATCTATTCGTGTACAACTGCTTGCAGGTATTGTGTTGTAGATTTTCTCGCTTCCGGTTGTCTTTTCTGGTATTGTGGCGCATACCATCAATCCTGTACTTTAAAGACGAAAATGGTGGGCAGGGCGTGGGATGTTCACAAGTTGTTTCTCGGATAATTTGTTTACCTGGTCCCTTACTTGAAATGATTAAAAATTTACCGGGGAACGGCCATGCCGACGTGATGTCATCTAAGATTTAAAGCTCTTTTAATGATTCATGACAATAGCAGATGCTAATTCTCGACAAAGGAAACGAGCGGTCGGCACAGCTTTTCGTTTACTACAGCAGGTGTAAATATGCGACGGTCCTGGCGGTGTTGGCCGTCAAGGGACGTAAAAGTGATTTCCATTGTTAATCCCTAAGAGCCAAACTATTCCGAGCTTGTTCTGCAGATAGTCTGAACAGCGCTGCGAAGCTTGATGAACGCGGATTATGTGAAATAAATAACGTAAGGAGCAATGCAAATTACTGGGGCTTAGTGGGGCGGTGATTATTCACCAACCTGCTTTAACCCTGCGACGATCCCGCCAGCATGCGTCTTGTAACCCACAACACAGTGACCGAGGTCAAATCAAGTAGTCGCTTAAAACGTTTGCTGTTGGCCAAGCCGTATTAGAGTTACTTTCAGTCCCTCAACCGAGTTCCGCCAGGCCTTAAGTAAAGCACAGACCATTTCCATGTTGGTGTTGATGCTTGTTTCTACCGTGTTTCAGAACATTTTCTGCTCTGGGATGGTTTTAGAATATGTATTTCTATTGACAAGAAAGGTAGAAGACTGGAGCAATGGAAATCATTACCCATCAGTTTGTGTCATGCGAGGAGTGTTATCACGTACGCAGAATGTTACAAGCGAACTTCAATCAAGGCGCCCATGATGAAATATCTACCCACGACGGTATCGCCGCTTCATGCGCCATTGCCTTTGAGATATACGAAATGTGGCAGGCTTGTTTGTTTGATTTCTTGCCAAAATGTCCAGATCCCCTCTGCTTTCGTTTTCCTATCTGCTTGCGAGCAGGCGGTGATGCTCGCGAACGTGGAAAACCTCAATCAGTCGGCCAATAGTTTTTGAGTATTTCTTCCTCCACATCCCCCAGACTTCCAAGTGTCCTCAGCGAAGCAGATTATGGAGAATATAGATCGAGTGCCTTTTCGCGCGAAGCTCCAAGGTTGTGTATGATCGAGTGGAAGCCTGGTATGGGCGAAGTCTGCGCAAAAATATGCATTTTCTTTAATTAAATTCGAGTTTTTTGGATGCAGTGTGGCGAACTTATGCTGTCTTATTTTCACTGTCAGCTTTAAAATCGTGGTTTTGAAATTCGCCTGAAGAGGATTGTTGCTCTGGTTGCAAGTTCACGTCGTTGTGGATACAAAATTCGACATAGTATGAATTTTGCGTTTGTGTGCATGACTTCAAAGTAAGCATAGTGCAAACGAGGCTGGGCGTGACTTTCGTTAACCTCTGAACTCCATCTGACAACTTGTTTTTTAATTCGTCTGTTTAAATCTAGCAAAGCGTTTTATTTAACGACATGCCGAAACTATATTTAGTCTCTAAACAGTTTCTTCTCGGAAACAGCGCCAGCGACTGTGGTTTACCCCGGATGCAAAGACGTGAACATCACGTTTTGACAACACACGCATCACCGATGTATTTTCAAAGTTCTCCTCTTTCATCAGACACATGAAGGCTTGCCACCGTTTTGACGAATGACGCTGGTTGTACAACGTGGTGTTAATAGAACAGGAAGTTACGTGTGCTTGTTGCCCAGAGCGGTTTCTTATGTAAGACACGGCGTTGTATATGACGTCATAGACCGAGTGGCACTGAACGAAAGGGCATTCTGTACATGCAAGGCGTTATCCTGCTTGCGGTGGTCAGCGAAATCCTTCACTGACTTGGTATTTGGTACATAATTAAAGTTCATTCTCAGATTGCTTTGCCTCTCGCACTTATTTGTAGTCTTACTGGTGCCGCCAAGCGTCCAACAGGCACTGCAATTCTACAAAAAGAAGCAAGGGCCGTGTTGGGAACACAGGTGAGCGGCGGAAAGGTACTATTCGAAGTGTTTGCAGCCGGTGTGTTTGGGGGTTCGAAATGTCGTGATATCAGTGGGCATGGTGGCCACTTTCTCCGAAGGTGGAAATAGGAAACAAAAGTTAAATTAAGAAATCATCTGTTTATGGTATTCGCTGCGGGGTCGACCCTGACTGACGATGAGCGATTAACCCTGGAACGGTCAAGTGCATCAACTGACGCGTTCCAAGTGTTCAAGTTACCGTATTTTTGCTGGATCTCAAGCTTTTTTTATGAAGCTTCACGACGATTATTAATTTAGACACAACTGAATTTATGCAACTTTCATCTTTTTTTGCGTTAAAGCTGACGGAAGTAGCCATGACTCTACCCAAAACGGTCAGGCCCGTCAACCGATGGACCTCAGGTATTCAGGTTCTCCGCCTACAGAAGCTGTTTTTTTTTCTTTGAGACGTTTTGGTCATTTTTTGCTGAGACATTTTCGTCATTCTCACTGTTTTATTAAAATTTGCTGTAGCAGTGCTCATTCGCGTATATTTTCAGACATTCTGACTGAAACGACTTGATGTTTTTCGGTCATTTCAAAATCATTTCGGTCTATGGCCGAAAAAAAAAACAGTACAGAAAGTGTGATATGCATGTGGGCAACGCAAAGTGTGATAAAGTTCATAGAAGAGGTAGTAAACTCGAACAAATGATTTAAACTTTCTACACGTCTGAGTGGTTCACATCAACGGGATAAAATACATACTGCGATAGTTTCTTCCTCTGAGCAATAACCGACCAGGAGGAGGCCACAGGAGGTCGGGAATAAAATTTCCATAGCTGACGTGCTTTGTTGCAGGGTATGAAAGAAAAGCCGAACTCTGTTCCAAAGTTGTTATGAAAGATCTTATCTCTGCCATGGTAGGATGTAAATGTTGGATTTTACTCTGCACCAAGGTTTGTTGCAGTTGTATGACATTGCATCAAATTGCTCAGATGCTGATAACTCTGACAACGAGCATGATAATGCGCTGATAAACAATGCACATGAGGCTGATTCAATCCGAAGAATCATGTGCAGTGAAACCGGACTTGATTGGGAAAGACAGAACACAGTGGCAGCCTTTGTCCACTTACCATGCAACGAGGACGCTTGCAGCAGTAGCACATCCTGAACTCCATCCCCTGCTCAACATCATTTGTTACAAGACAAATCATCGAAAGCAAATCCGTCTTCATCTTTCCGCGTTTTCTTTGGTGAAGCAATCCTCAGAAATACAAGAAAATGCACAGCAGCTGAAACCCATCCCGTTTCTGGCAACACAAAGTGGGATGTGGCACTGGAGGAACTTGACCAGTTCATTGGGTTGATCATTGCAGAATGATTTTAAGACAAAGTGGCCTTCCCGTGGACAGTTTACGGAATACATTCTGCGGATGTTCATGTTTAACAAAACGTTATGAAGAAGAAGATTCAAGAAAATAATGCGTTTCTTGTGTATCGACGTGAAGAGAGAAAGGAGTTGCTTTCATGACAACTTTAGCGCACCTTCCACATTGTGGAACTCTCTCATTGAGAACTATCAGCAAGTATATGTGCTCGGTCCATACATAACAACTGATGCACAACTGCTTCCATATAAAGCTAAATACAGATTTATTAAATACGCATATGTCAAATAAATCGACAAATTGGTTGAAGTTTAGGATGGCTGTCGTTGTGTAGACAGTGGTTTTTAACCGGTGGACCAGGCCCAGTGGAAGGCCATGACGCTTTTTTCAGTGGGTCACAGAGGTTGGCATTAATCACAATGAAAGCATCATGACACTTGTGTAATGATGTCATTATGATCAAACAAGATAGAAAAATAGCACACAAATTCAACCCAAATGTTAGTCTTAAACTGTGTGTTATCATTATTTTTATTAGTCAAATGACCCGCATACGCAGAAAAAGGTTGAAAACCCCTGGTGTAGACAAAGTACCTCTGCGATGGCTTTCCATATTTGGGGAAAAATGAGAGCATGGATCCTTCGGTAAGCCTACCAACTTGACTAGTGATGAAGCTGCTGCAATCGCTTTTCAGAGGTGACTGTAATGTGGTACTTGTGACAACGTTTTTGCAAGTTTTGGTGTTGTTCAGCGTCGGAAAAAATGCATCATTGTTGAATATCACTTCCTGCAAAAGGGACACCACAGCTGTACGAAACTTCCGCGTTTGAGTCAAACCAGAAAGAAACGGTTGCTTTGACGTCTTGCCACTGTAAGAAACAACAGAATGTAACGAAAATGAGCACATTGCATCCTGACGTAGAGTGTATTCTTTCTCACAATAACTCCAAAAAAAACTGACATTGTTTTATTCTATAACAAAACAAAATATTCCGTAAAGGCTTCAAGCAGAAAACGGTCCTTTCACGCGTTTTTCGATGTAATTGATGTAGCATCGATGAACAGTTGGATTCTAGTCCGAGATTTGCCAGTCAAGTATGAGCCGTCGGATGTTTGTACAAGACGTGGATGATCTTACGAGTACAACACTCGGTAAGGAATCTGGAAATGCTGCAGCCACATAAAGAAATCCTGCTGAACCTGACGAACCCACAGAAAAAAATGTGAAACAAGCAGAACCTCGAATTTCCGTAAAAAAAAGCAACAGATTTGTGCAACACATGCCTGGGTACAGTGTGTTCGATGTGCTCCATAAAATCTTGTGCGAAGTGCGTTGCTTCAACGTAGCGAAGGACATGCTCCACTTCGTGAACTGTTTGCTTCATGAATTTGTCAGCAGTGATTTTTGTCTGTTTCTTACCTTCAAGCGCTGTTGCTTTCAAGTATTCGTGTCTTTGCCGGAAAAGATTATATTTTCGATCGTTAACACATTTCATTTTGAAAAAGCCCCATTGGCGATTAAGTACCGGAACAAACTTCAACGTCATTTCCACCTTATAACTGTTTTTCGAAAAAAAAGGGAATTACAGTTTAACGTGTCGCGTGTCAGTTGACGCACTCGGCCGTTCTATGGGCATTTTGAAAGCACGGTTGTTCTACTGTTTACAAGCTCTTTCAGATCGCACATATGTGAAGTAGCTTATCCGACAGTCTTAGCTTGTTACTCGATCTCGGCATACTGTTCTTAAATGAATCTGTTTGACGAGAAACAAATCGTGCTGGTACAAAACATTAAAATTTTGAAGCAACAGCGATTCTCAAACAGGTGCGTCTTCATCTTCGCCCATCTTTCGCCTAAGGTTTATCAGTCGCAAGAAGCTTGCATCACATGCATCGAACCGAGCGCGATACGATCCGCTGGATGATAATCTTGACGAACGACCATCGTCGCGACCGGATCGTGGCAAATCAAAGAGATTACAACGCTAACGTGTTTTCAACGTCCTTTTCATTTATTCAGAAAAAACGTGCTTTGAAACGCTACCGGTGTACCATAAATTTCATCATTGGTTTTGGGCATGTGGATTCGCAGCTTCGGGTCCACAGCAGCATTGCGTTCTGTTGATTGATGCTCACCAAATGCTACACCCTAGGTTTTTTTGGGTTGGATCATTTCGCAGAAGGGCCTGCTTGAATCAATGCGAAAAATTCCAGATTTGATTGTGATGCAAAAATAACCCAGCGTGGGCAGCTGCGGTCTACCGATGCATTTGTTTCGTTTTGAAATCGTTCTCGGTGATCGGTTTTTGGGAACGTCCGGAATGCTTTTGTTGAAATCTTCTGTGCAAGCCTGGTTGCTTGTCGCAGCATGATAGGCAGGTTAATTGCTTGGTTTTTGTGTCACTCATCTCTTAAGGGAAAAGCGCCAAAAATCTCGATTTTCATTTTTTGTTTCCGCTCTTCGTACGACATCAGAAATGCATATGCCAAGCGATCAGCTGATTCACACAGGCTGAGCTTAGGATATCTGTACATATAGCAGTATTACAGTTATCCCAAGCATGCAGGCGTCGCAAGTATAGCATATACCACGGGTCGGCAACCTTTGCCTAGTCGCTGGCCAAAAACAAGCTCTACAAGGTATGGTGGACCGCACTAATTTTACACCAACAATTCCATTTTGTGATGTTGATGAAACTTGGGAATTTACGGAATTTTAATGATTACCTCCTGATTTCCACAGTTCATAATGAAAGCCCAAAATTTCACACACAGTACAATTATAGTAAAGTGTGGTTTCTTATAAGTAGTTACTCATAAGTATGCAATGCAAGAAATTGCAAGGAGAACAGATTCGAAAAGTATAATCCCAGCAGGCGGACCATACAGTTACTACAATTTGTAAAGGGGCTGCGGGCCGGTTGATTTTGCTTGGTGGGCCGGATCCATCCCGCGGGCCGTAGGTTGCCAACCACTGGCATATACAGTATCACAAAAATGATTGGCAGACTGAGTCTATTGTAGGTATGACATCCAGAGATGCTTCCACTCAAGTTATTCACTGGACACGGACTCAAGTCACGTTTGGTTTATGCTTGCAATGACTCGAGTCTTGATATACCTGTGATACCTGCAGGTGATGTCTGTGATGCTTCTATATTTAGAGAGGTTTTCATTAAAGGCGAAGTAAACTGTCTTTCTTTGTTGTTATCGTGCTTTCAACTGTACTGAAAAACTGACTGAAGTTGTAATTCTACGTTTGGTTTTCCAAGCTTTTGATTCATGTCAAATTTTAGATATAGATACACTGTTCGACATGGTAAGCCTCACGTTAAGCAAGACAACAACAGCTTTGAGTGTATAAGATTAGTTCACAAAGCAAACTTCCTATAGCTCCAATGCCATTGAACTGGGCCTTTCGAACTCACGATATGATATCTAACAAACAAAGAACGTGTTGCTGTTATCCTGATGTCTTTTGTTAGATTCGTGTTCGACTGGATGTTTTACTTCTGTTTTAGGAAAAACACAATATCATTACATTTAACAAAAAAGGTGTATCTGTCGTAGTTGAAAATAAACTTACGAGTGGTATGCAAGGCATGTGCGGAAACTCGAGAAGCTGGTCTCAAGGTTAAAATGCACACTTTCCCTTTTGAGAGAACTAAAAGTTAAGCTGATATCTTGTGAGAATACAGGCGTAATGAAGAGCAAACACCGTTTGCAATATCCAAATGTTGATTTTTGTCTAATCGTTACCTCACTCTGATAACTTCCAGCAGTTGTTTTTACTGATCTTCCTGATGTTAATGGAGATTAATTTCACCCTGGGACCTATGACAAGATGAGGATCAAGATGACTGTTTGGCAGAGTTATTTGAAAACCGGAACAGGATGTCAGCGTAACAAGATATCTTATTCGATCAAGTGAAATTACATTCTTCGGAGATGCTGACTTCATGGCTACAAGAGAGACATCTTCTTCAACCCGGTGCAAGCGTAGCGTTTTACCGTTACCGTCAAAAACAGCTCTTCACGTAATTTATTTCTAATGACGGATTAGTTTTTTTGCTACGAAATTGAAGAACCTCTGGTGGAAATGGGATTACTTGAACAAGAACCTCAGGAATAGAGACTGTCCGACAGCTAAAAAAACGTCTGAAGTGTGTCACTTCTCGCCAAGACCACATAGTATGGATCGATACCTCTAGGACACTCTGTAACTCGGAAAAGGTATGGAAACATCAAGATTTTTCTGAAAAAGTTGAAATATCGCGAGCATGGTTAGAAATTGTGTGTAGTTTTAAAGATGATGAACATCCTTTTTGGTCAACAAAGTGCTGTTCAAAACTATACAATTCCGGTGTTAATGGAATAACAAAGCAGACATCAACACTTGATTAATGATGAATGTTATCACATGGGTGTAAAAATAACATCAATCAACAACTGGTCCATTGTCAACAAATTTTATACCGTTGCTACTTCATACTAAAATCGGAATAATGAAGCCAAATGTGAGGCGTGGGGCTGCTATGGAAATTATTTTAGATATGCATTCAACATTTTTTGGTCTTAGTGAAAAAAATACATGCTGGAATTTTTACTGGGCCACTAATACGTCAACCCCCGAAATGATTCCAACTTTTTGAAATCAATCACTTCGGTTAAAGCATAAGCGTTATCTCCAATAGAGTCAAGAATTTGTTGAGTAACAGGACAGCTGGAAATTTTAAGGAGCTTCTAAACAAACTGGCATCCAGTTTTCAAAATAGTCTGCGGAATGAACATCAACGTTGCATAACGTTAAGGTTATCCGCACGAGTCCCCTGTGACCTTTGGTAACCTAAGCGAAGAACAAGAACAACGATTTTACCAAGACTAAAGTACTGGAGAAACACTACCAAACCCGCTGGGACTGTTGCGTGATGGTAGATTATAACTGGAGTTTGATGAGATAAGCCTCATACGTAAAACGCAAATAACCATCAAAAAATTTGTAAGCTCGTGATGGTGTGACAGACGTGCCAAAAACAACATATCGAAGTTTCGTTTTGACACGCCAGTCATTTGATCGTGGTTGCATTTTTCCGTTTTTCTCAATTTCTGTACTTTAAACAAGCTTCTTATCACAAACTACCGCAATGCTTTTACTATTTGCGAAGGTCACGACTAAAGTTATGATGTGCTCGTCAATGTATTTGTATTTTGCAAGTTTCTTTTCTGAATTGTGAAACATAAGGAACAAATTGAAAAAGTGATACAAGAAAACTGTTCATGACAGAAAAGTTTTTTTTGCAGCAGCAGGTGGGCTCTCGTTTCTAAATAAGAGGGGCGAAAAAAAATATTTCCTGCATAAAATGAAAAGACAATGTGATTGACAAAAACAGACAACAGAATTCAAATAAGCTTCCCAAATCTGGCGAAAGATCACTTCTTGAAACCAATGCTGAAATGTGTGTGTCTGAAAAAATAATTGCTATTTTAAGTCTCAAAACCCGTTCAACCTTCTAACAGCTGCGTGAGAAGTTGCTTACCGTCACGAAAAGACGATGGCGTTATCAGTTCGTCGAGGCCCCATGCTTGAATGCGCAGAAATAGATATTTTTCATCGTCCATCACTTTCGTGGATTTTAATTATCCTCTTCTGCTAGAGCTGATTCGCCAGCGCCATGTTGTAATTAACTGCCTAGAGGATTAAGTTTTGAGCGCCTTGAGGCATATCTGGCAACCTTCAGTCTTCAGCCATGTCGCCGTACATGTGGAGGCAAGTGGTGAAGACGTCGAAAAGCTTGTTGTTAGCGTGTGAGAGCGATTCTGCTTTGATTTGCGACTGCCAGAGGAANGAGCTGTTTCTTGTTGTTCATTCTCAGCCAGCAATTGACTGTTTTTGTCAATTTTCATTCTGANTGGCAAAAGTCAGGACATGCGGAGAAACAGAGTAGGATCGGCCAGGCATTTAGCACTTGGGTTTGGTGGTTCGCCACGTAGGACCTAGAATGCGCGAAAAGTCCAGAATTGCTTGCAGGCGAAAGGTTAAACTTTTTTTCGTTGGACCCCTTTCATGAAAGTAACAGAACGCCCAGCGGGAAATATTTAGCCTTAGCATCGAGTGACAAAACCAACTCTTCCCATCAAAGCTGCGCCGATGATAACCGCAGGTTGCTGTGGAAACTTGCAAATAAACTGTCTCTTTGACTGATGTCTGTCGAAAGAAATCCTTTCCCAGCTAAGAATGAGACACTGAGATCTTACAGCGTATATACTTCGCCTGCTAGGTAGGCGTCATCAGCCCTTGTTCAATAGAATCTTCGTCTGGCGTGTCATTGGATGGCGGCGAAACATTTTTGAATGCTTTTGTTAAAAGCGGTGAGTTTTTGGCAGCCACGTTTTCAGCGATGGTGAAACATAACATGTTGATTTAATTCGATGATTTCTAGCGCCTCGGGCAAATGGCAAGTCCAGTTGTAAATTCGCGCTTGATAACCGAACGATTACGTTCTTGTATTCCTTAGGACCAAGAGCTGGTGCTTCGGCGTAAACTTGCATTGCGCAGATACTCGCAGCGAACGTGTGAACGCGTTCCGCTTGAACGAGCAAACGCGGGGCCACGCGAAATCTTCGTTCCACTTAATCTGGTTAAAGGCAACGGAACGTTTCATGTGATCGGTCGGCTTGCAGTGTAACAGACCGAGAGTTAATTCAAAGTAACAGTTACATGGACGCCCGGTCGAGTCCTCGCTTGAGGGTCTTTCGTTGCGTACAGGAGCGAATGCCGCTGCAGTGTTCTTTCCACCTCACGTTTTCCGATCTTACGGCCAGTGGCGCTTCTAAGGCGACTGGCGCGACGATGCCAGCGGAGTCATCTCCACGCGGAAGTCACGCTGCCGGGCAGGACTTCTCGCAATGATGTGAGGGTTTCGTTAATTTCAAAAGTGACGGCGTTGGTTTTAGAAAATTCTGCATTGCCTGCAGGATTGGGAAGATCGTTATTGAGCCATCGTTTTGCTTGGTCAGCAACTCGGTCGAATTGTGAGTGGTGCTGAAAACGTGACGTGCCTGTGCAGCAAACACCCATAAAATGCAAGTTTTGAAAGATGCACGCTGTTTATTATCCACCTGTTTTAGAGACTGCACCAGCGTCTTCTAGCTCAGAGTGTTTTGTGCGTTGTCCCTGACCGACTGGTTGCACTGATTTGTTTTTGTTTGACGCGGAAATGTAGAGTATTTTTCAGACAGCTGTGTTGCTTTTCCAACGAATAGGCTGGCGTTTGCCTCGGTATCCGTTGCGTAGGCAGTACTGGAGTAGTGTTTTGTAACCTGGCGTGTTCTGACTGCCACAAACGTTTGTCCAACTCCGGAAAAATGTCTTCAAGCTTCGACGAGATTGGGAATATTGATCTATCGTCGCTGGCGATCGACGGTTCTCGCAGTCTGGCGCCAAACATGGTCAACAGCGCCCTGAACGGCGCAGGACCTTCTTGTGAATTCAGTTTCAATGGCCAGACAGGATTGCAGTCGTGCGCTGTGGGCAACCAACTTTGCGCAGGCGCATTGAACGCACATGGTCAAGGCGATCCATCTGGTGGACAACCGTTTGCTTCGTTTCCATCGAACACTGTTAAGGTTGAATCAAACCAGTTTGGCCAAGCTGTCCCAGGAATTCCTACTTTCAACGCCAGCAATACACCCTCCTTCCAGCCATGCCAGCAGTCTATGACATCTCCTCCGCAGTTCCGCCGAAAACCATCCACAATGAAAGCTCTGGGATTCTTGACGGAACGAGCCATCGCTCGTTTTTTCCCAAGCGAAGAATCGCGAAGCAACAACGGTGCGAGTCTTCCAACGGCCTATGCGTCCAACTGCGGAGCCAAGCCATCCATGCTGAACCAGCATTCCCATCGCAACTCAAGTATGCCTTCAATGCCCATAACCAACCGTCCCGAGGGCTGTTCCCAACACCCCGGCGCCTATCGCACCTTCCGCCGATACAACAGTTGTGATATGGGAAATGCTAATTTGCCTTCGAATGGATCCTGTTCCATGAACCCAAGCGGTGGGCCTGCGGACACATGGGTCACTGGCGCCTCCGCTCCGCTGATCAGTGGGGCGGCTTACGGCGCCGGCATGACGTCAGTGAAAATGGAATGGAATGATTACGAAGACAGAGCAGCTTACGGCGGTGAATTCTATGGGCCTGTAGCCAATCCCTGCGCAAACAGTAAGTGATCTTCTCTCTATCCTCTCTGTAGAGGGACGCAGAGGGAGGGTTTTTGCTGGCAAGGTGTGAAAATACGTTTGTTTGACTAGTTCTCCAGAACACGATTATGTGATTGCGTTGAATGCATTGATCTCAGTGCAAGCAGTGGTTAAAATGGATTGTAGAGCATACAGCCACGTGCGCATTGCGTTCTGTTGGTGAATTTGCTGGAATTGTTGAAGGGGAAAATTTCAGTGTTGTTTCAGGCGACCAGAGTCAGTGTGCATGGCTAGGTGGCCTTGATGGTATTCGTGTACTAGCGTCAAATGCTATAGGATCACGTTGCGCCTGTAGCCTTTGCTCCGCTCCCCGTGTCTCGCTCAGAGATGAGCGGCAGTGCTGCCGCTGGGATCAGACTCGTTAACATCAGATTGTTGCCTTCTTTACATCAGATAATATCAGATTTTTACGTCACACCTTCATACAGCTAAATGATACTATTGCCAATAACTAACAAAGGGCGATGAAACCATTGAAACCGCAATACAGCGGAGTGTCGTCATTAAATGGAAACGTCGGTCATGCGTAACGTAAAATATTCGCCCCAATATTGGGAACGGAGATTCTTTAGTTGGAACGATTACCAAACACACATGAGTGTGAGAGATTGATGAAAGAAACTTGAAAATTTTGAATCAAAACTTCTTTTCAACCAAAAAAGGAAACGTGGAAAACAAAAACAACAGCACCCGGAAATTTCTCTCAAAACATCAGATCTGATGTTAAAACATCAGAAGTGGCAACTCTGATGCGCGGGCGTGTGGCTATTGGCAATGCTGCTGAGGCACATTCTCATCAGTTCCTTGCGTGTTTCACCGGAGACCTCGCATTGTGTAGTTCTGCCTACAGCGATATGCTTCAGGGAGAGGTGAACGTTTGACCTCCGGCTGCAATTGTTCGGGTTAGGGTGTGTTCTCACGACAGCTATGCTCAGCTTTCTTGTTAATAGTTCACACCGTCGTTTTGCTTCTATTCATCAAGCTTCGTATCCATATAAAGCGTTTGCTGCGCTTTTGAATCAATGAGGCTAATCCCAGCATTGTTCACAACGGATGCATTACGGTGGTAGAACATCAGGTACCAATAGAGGCACGACCTTAAGCAAAGCTGAATGTCAAGCTGCGAAGCGGTGCCGCGAGATGGCTTTGATTGTATTAAATAAATACGGTACGTAGCTTCTCCGCAAAAATGTGTAATTGTGTGGTTGACTTGCACGTTTGCAGTGGTTGAGGTGCAATGTCTAGTCGATAAATTTCATGCGAAATCATTTCAACGTTCGGTTTCTTACGGCGATGAAGCAGCACGGGCACGGTGAAACTGTTGCTAAGGGCCTGCTGGTGAAGTCCGTGAACAGGAGACGACAACTTCTTTTTGATATCGTGTAGGAACGTGGCTGCACCATTTTCCTGCAGTTGATTTTGCGCCAAACGCTTTCAACCAGTGGAACCCTTGATCTTACCGACGGAACTTTTGCTACTCTTGATTCGGTTTGGTTCGTCTTCAGATATCTTTTGTCGATGCGGTCGAATGCGCTGCGATGCGAATCCCCAGTTTTTTCTTGAACCCCCTGTCTTTTCGTTCGTGCACCTGTTAAGTTGTCCTAATTACCTGAAACGACGTGTCTGTTAACTTCTCGTTCGCTTGTGTTTCAGACTTCGCGAACGACCGGCCGCACGTCAGAGACGACTCGTTCTCGCCTCCCGGCTCGTTCCACTTCAACGGATTTTCGGCCGAAAGATGCAGAGGTTTGTACACTGCTCCTCTCATCCCATATCACGTCCGTGTTTGCGTGACACCAATGTCGCTTTCGCGTCACGTTCACGGCCAGTTCGTGACATGTCGGCGAAGCCAAACCACAATCAATTAACCGCTGCTTTCAGGCTTCTGCGCGACCACCAGGGGGCGGTACTGGCTGTTGCGACGGCGACCCTGTCATGAGTGCGCGTCCGTCGCGAAACGGCAGTGCCGATTTTTCTGCCTGCTCATCATTACTTCGCGTACACTTTATTTAACGCCCGGAAATCACAAAAGATCCTTACGCAAGCATTAAAAATACAGCAATCGCAAGTGACCCAACTATGGGCTCTCGACTGACTTGGGCTTAATGGCACGCGACCGTCTCTTTCATAAATGGAGCCAGAAGCTGAAGTGGGACGAGGCGAACTTTGGCTTTCTTTGTATCAACTGCAGCAATCACTAGCGCTTTTGTCGAGGTCAAGTGTTTCCCGAACGTTTTCTCGTGCGTAATGACCAGGAACACAAGCGCCCGCCTCCCGCGAAAGGAGAATACCAATTGATCGCAAATACCAGACGCGATCCTTCATTTTCGACGCGTCACCGGCGCTTCTTCCGTCCGTCAGGCCAAGCATGCGCTCTGCGCACGGTCGAAAACCTACCGACATCCTGGTTGAGAAAAACGGTTTGTTTAACGTTGAAGTAGTTGTGTGACAGTCTCTGCCCGAGAAGATGGTCGCTTTCCGGTGTACGATTCTGAAAAGCGGTCGTTCATCCTTGGTTTTGTGTTCGATTTCCCACTGCTGGCTTGTTACTGCGTGGATTGCATTAAACAGTGGATGTTAGAAAAGTTTGTAAGCCAAGCCTGGTTTGGATTAGGCTCCCTATAAGTTTTTTTTCTGCTGCGGTGGCCGCGGATCTGGTATCGTGATTAGCAGTCACTGGTTGTTGCATCATAAAACGCCCCCTGCTTTCAAGCAAATTCCAATGCCACCCTGTCAATAATAATTGCTTTTTCCATAATGTGCATTATCAGCAGTGGATGGGAAGTTGCCAACCACGGGAAACTGGTCGTGCCGGTTTTGTTCGGTCATTACAGACTGGTTTTCTTCAGTCATCCTAATTGTGGCATCAGTTGCAACATGGCGAACAATTTTTTTAGACAAAGGGGCATTCTGCACTTATTTGTCAGTGCCTTTCTCGCAAGGTATTTCCTAGGTTGTTTGTTGCACCAGAGTCCCTGACACAACCAGGATAAAGTGTTTCAATGAGCAGCTGCCGTTACGCATTCTTTTGGGCCATTGCTGCTCAATCGGTGATTACACTGTCCTCAACAAGTTTTAGGTGCCTATGCTGCAATTGACCATAGTTTTTAACTTTTGGAATCCATGTTCTGCGCAACTAATTCTTACAGCCCGTTGCTGACATATCAGAAAGACGCTGGCGTTATAACGAACCTACCTCTTCCAAACTTAAAAAATAACCGTTGCAGAATTCGCTGTCAACAACCGCAACTAACACGCCGCGGTTTGCGCCTGAATTTCATCCGGCTTGTTCCGAGCGTTATGCCTGTTTTGACGTGAGCCAAACACTTGAAGCGGCCCACGAAACGTCAACACACGCGTCGGTGGAACTGCTGCCGCTGGCCAGTGCAAGCAGAAGCTGCTCCGAAGGCTATTTTTCAACTGTTTCGTTTTTAACCCAAACACCTGAAGGGATCGGCTGCGATCTGGAAAATTCGGATGTCGAAACGTGCGACTATCTGGCGTGACCCCAAAACTGTGTCGTGGGAGAAGATGACACGATCTGTTTCCGAATGTTTAACGATATATTTCCTCGATTGTAGCAATGATTACGACTGCGGCAAGCGTGTCCACGTCCCAACGACAGTTGGTGTACATTTGCCGCACCAAATAAATAGCCTATTCACTGTCTCTCCTGGCCAAAAAAACACTGCGTGTGTGGTCTTGTAAATCGCGTCTTTTCACCTTCCGTAAACAGTTATCGTTGAAATTTGTAAAGAAATATTTTGGTCTGGAGTTTCTCCAGGAAAATTTATTCCTAGTTAGCGGCCTATTGGGTTGGTTAAAGCTTTTCGATAGTATAACCCGTTCCAATGCCGCCCCCGTTGTTTATGGCAAACAAAGAACTTGTCGTTTGAGGTGGTGCTCTTAAGTAGTGTTGGAGGTCGGAACCATTTTCTTAAGAACCGTATGACTTTGTAATCAAAACTGTCAGCAATATGGCAGCCGGTGTAACTGCGATTTAACGTACCAAGTGCTTCGATTAATCATAACAACCCCCCAAACATTTTTTCTCAGTGTCGTTTCTTGCTCTTAACCTTTTTCTATCCATCCCATTACCTTCTACTCGTTTTTTAAAGTGGTTTGTTATTTGCACTGATCTTCCTCCTCACTAACCCACGGTTGACGACTCATGAAGGTTGTTTAAGTTGTGTGTTTTTTTAGTCTAAGCGACGCTCTAAATCAGGGGTGGGCGAACCTACGGCTCGCCGGCCAAATGCGGCCCGCGTGAACATCAGATATGGCCCGCGTCAGAATTTTCGTTGCCCAAGTTAGAACACAACATCGCGTCAAGACGAAACTCAACGACAAGCAGACACATAGACAGTAAGTCAAGAGAAGTCTCTCTCGCTCCTTGACATAGTTTTCTCTCCTTATTTTCCTTTGGAAGATAAAGATGAATTTGAAAAAAAAATTTTTTTGCGGCTCTCCAGCGATATTCCACAATTCATGCAGCCCGTGATAGTAAATAGGTTCGCCATCCCTGTTCTCAATGCTTTTGACTCCTGCGAGTTCAAATTTATACACGCAGCAGATATTTCCACGGATGCAAACAAGACAGGCCTATGGTTGCCTTCGCGATTTCGCAGAGCGGGATAATTGTAGTTGCCTTGACGTGGACAGTCCCGGCTTAGGCTTAAACCCCGCGAGGCAGCGATTACTTCGCGGAAGCGCGAAGGTCGTAAGGCTCAGTCTGCTTTTTCGCCGGTGCTTGACACGCCGAATCTTTAAGCGGAATGTCCGCGACGGGTTTGGACGCCGATGGTTTGTTTGCTCTTTAACTCGTCTCTCGCCTGAGGCCGAGCAGCAATTGCCAAGTGCGAGCGTAATGATTATTGCGAACATGCTGCTCCATTTCTAATGTCGCTTTTTTTGTTGCAAGCGAGAGGTGCTTAATGTGGCCGGAGTGTCGTTGGCATTTAACAACCAACAACCGTTACCAGCGTTTTTCTGTTTCTCAGTTCATGCCTTCGCTGCAATTTCCTGGAGCAGGAGTGACCATTTCGGAACGCAAGAGCTGCTGCAGGCGCTGTGGTGCGCCAGAGGGTGCAGGGCGAACGTAGTTGTCTGCCTTGTTAGAAAAGCGAATTGAAATTTGCGCAATCCCCTGAAACAGTCGTTTAACGCGCACGCCGTCGCATTGGCCAAATCGCTACGTTCCCGGATGAGGCATTCAAGTGTTTACGATTTGTACTGGAGCGAAGTTCTTCTCTGACGTTTCAAGTGACTTCCCTGCCGCGTTGCCTTATGGGAAAAAATAAAAAATCTCAATTCGTGTCTGCTTTCACACTCAACAAAAACGTGGCATGTTTCACGACGCAAGCGTCTTTCAAAATGAACTGGTTTAACGCTGCCTTTTTCTATGTATGTGAAATAACGTGAAGCACACCATGGCGTGATGCCCAATCACGTTGTGCATTAAAACGGCCGCACGATCGTCATTCACTGCGATGAGCGTTTGAAGAAAAAGGCTTCGAAGAACAAGGCTTGACCAATATTGCCATTCTGCGCCAAACAGGAAGCTCAGGAAATATTTGCAATAATTGCAATAACAGGAGAGAAGCCTCAGCAATTATTAGAATTAGCCCTACGCCTAAATGGTACCGAGGCGCAGACTTCCTCGACAAGGTTTTGCCACAGACTACAATATAATCGCACGTTTTCAACTTCTATTGTAAAGCTGACATTTCTTCAAGCGCTGTTATAGTTCACAGCTAAGGCTGCTGTTTTTTCTACTCGGTCCGGTCGAACCAGTTGCGCAACGTACGTTACGTTGTGTGCTTCTTGAATGCGCTTGATCAGTGCTAGCGAAATCTGTAACATAATTGGTGTGTCGAAAATCTACCTGTGCAACATACGATTCTTGACTCTAAGTTCATCATGTGCGAGGCCCAATGCAGTGAAGAAGAAACGGTTGTCCGGGACAGCGGAAGTTGCGCAATTCCAAGTCAAATTCCACCGCAATGGCACGGGCACGGCTACGTGGCTGTTAAGGACTGGCCGCTGGAGAGCGCTCGCGCAACGCTTCGATGACGACTGGATCGTTTGTGCAGAAAGACGGTCGAGCTTGCTGTTCTTGGTAAAAAACAACAAACATTGGCAGAATGTCGGGCACGCCTGCTGTTCTGCTGTGCTACGTCATGATGTCCGAATGATCAGGTTGTTGACCTCAATAACTTAAGTTCGTCGACGAGCGTCGTTTAAATGGTTCCCACCTACGCTTTGCGGTACTTCAGGGTTCTGCTATTTCAAGGCTCTGAATCCTGAGTCGGCACATACTGGGGCTAATCTGCATGTAATATGCAAATGTGCTTTGCGTTCCTTTAGTTTTAATGCATGACTGGCGCCTGAACTTCTCGCAAGGATACAGTACGTAGGGTTTTCCTGAGCAAGACCTCCGTCCAACGCTCTCCTTGATTGGAGCTTGGGAATTTCCTGCAACGGAATCTTTTTTCTGTTCAGGAATCGATTGCTACGAAAGGCAGCGCGCCATCGTGCGAAGACCAGCTCGTGCTGAAAGATCAGGTTTCCAGCTTTGTCAAAACAACACACGCTTTCCGTCAGTGTTTTTGATAATTCAATTTGCGCATAGGTTGCCCGTGAAAGCTTTTTAAGGTGGTTCTTTAGTTAATCTGCTCCAAGCGTGATTAGTTGTGCTTTGACGTCACTGTGTTTATAAGGAACAAGAACAACGTTCCGCTGAGATCGGTTTCCTTGGGTAAACCAAATATTGACCTGCCAGTGCGAGTCCGTAGCCAGAAGCTATTAAAAGGCTCATCTCGGTTTGTTGGCAAGCACAGAAAAACTCATCAGTAGTTGTGTGTTTGTGATCAGGTTATTGACACAAAGTTCGTAACTTTCTGGTGAGCCAATGAAAATTATATTCCGAAAAACTTCGAGAATATCTTTCTCATCAACGAAACATCTCCAAGCGTTAAGCTTCCAGGAGTTTGCCTACATGCATAAGAATTTCAATTGAAATACGGTGAAGTCGGAATTCGCTGAAAGTGACGCAGGACACCAGACTGCTGTGGCTTGTGTGTGACAACCAAAGGTTGCATGCGGCCTTGGCTGCATCCAAAGTTTTAATCTGTTTTTCTGACCTGAGGTCTGTAGAGCATGACTTCGCGTGTTTCAATTGTGGGTGAGAGCTGGGTCGGCAAAAATGTGCATCTTCTAATGTAGTGCGTTGTCCCAAAGCAAGCCTCTGGTCAGCAAAATGGAACTGGTGCACATGTCCTGATGAAGAAGCTTCGCTTTTTGCAACGTCTAAAAATACCCAAAAGCTTGCGAGTGTTTGCCCTGCACAATTGTTGTGTGCACTCATTTCGTTTCGCCGAATGTAAACATATCCGCAAACATTTTAGATATACTTTTCGCTTGTTCAAGATCGTGCCACTTCTTTCGTATCGGCCTAATTCCACCTGCATTCCTGCTTCGTTGGCTAGACTTGCAGATATGAGCATGTTCGTCGCAATCGTATAATTATGAGCTTTTTCACCGTTCCATTTCAAATCGCGCGCGCCAAGTCACCCAGGTTCAGTTGTGTTGTACCGCAATGACCTCGAGATCGGAAAGAATCCCGCGCATTTTGTTATTCACGCCGGCGCTTGCGATAACCAAAACATCGAATAACGACGCTTGCTTGTGCCTCATCAAGGCAGGTAAGCGTGCAGTGCTGAGTTCCGCGCATTTTTGAACGTTCGTAAAACATGGATGGCAAACCGTGTCTACAGTGGAAGATGTTTTCTGTCAAAGCAAACTTTCCAAGCTGCCCAGCACTGTCGTGATGCTGCTTGCGGTAACTCACCTGTGCTTCAGTCCCGCAGTCAAGTTGTACCTCGCTTTTGGTCGCAAACGGCTTTCACGCCTCCACGCTCGCTGTTCCATGCGCTTTTTTCAGAAGGCGTAGTTGGCTAAATACGCAAGGCAAAGATCGCTTATCTTGTGGGCGCGATTCTCACCGCTTCCTCAATGCCGACGTGACGACCACTTGCGGCGAGAAAGCGCGTGCCCAACGAGGTCGTGGAAAGGTTACGTTCAGCTGGAGAGTTCAGCAGAAGTTCACAAAACTTGGCGTCCTTCGAGCGTGTCTAGCTTCGCGTATGGCCTCGCACGGTTGACTGACGGTCTGGTGTCGTTTTATGATGCTTTCTGTGCCTGTGCGGGACAAATGCCCGCGTAATTTGCTGAGCGGCGTTGGAATTTCCGTTCAAAAGACGGACGCAGGAGCTTCAGGCAAAAGTGTGAAAGCAATCCGGTTGCCTATGCTTGCATTGAAGCGCACGAAAAAATCTCGTTGAAGCGCACGAAAAAAAGCGATGTTTTGCGCGTTAAACTTGATCTTCGGTGTCCTCGACTGAACGCGACGTCGTAGGGTGGTTTTTGAAATGCTATTTGATAATGGGATGCATTGTCGAGTTGATCAGTGATTTGGTGACGACACCGGACTTATCAATTTTGTATGTCGCAAGGCTTGTGAGTCGTTACTGTCGTAGAAGACTGGAGTGAACGGTATAAAGCTAATGCTGAAAATAAAGAAATTCGAGGATGACGTGGGAAAAACTGTAAATGAATACCGTCGCGAAGCACGTGCACTGTAATTTGTTGAACGGTTAATTTGTAACAAAACTTGTCCCGGACCTTGCTAAAGCGATTTACNACCACCATCATACGGGTGCTGACAGGTGAAGTGTATCTGTTATAAGCAAACAGCCAACTTGCGTGTTTAACAGCTCTTTATTGCCGTTGTACAGGATATGGTTGTGGAGCAAAACTGGCAACTTATCTTGACTGATAGTTCTGATTTTGCTGAAATATATTTTGGAGCCACTCGACAAAATAAGAAACCCTTTTTATCACTTGAAACAAACTAACCAGAGGGGAGCATAACGAAATAGTGTAGGTTTGCACCCCTCAAAAAATTCCTGTCATCATAAACAGCTTACCTTTTGTTTGTATAAATTATGGCGTAAGTCAAACTTACTCGCGGTCTCGTCGGCGATTTGAATTAAAAACATTCATTTTGAAGTTAAGGTCGCATTGCAAAATCTTCGAAGAGATATTTGTTCGGCGGGTGAAAAACTACATCACTTGAATTGTCCTCTTTAAATGCCGATAAGTTTATGTTCGGGTGCGTGACGCGCAAGACTGCCTCACGATGCTTGCTGAATAGATGAAGTGCGGTCCAAGCGGGTTCAGCAGACTTCCAGACATGGGAGCGTTCGGACGGTTCGGCGAAACTGAATGCATGTCTATCAACAAACCCTGGTACACTGATTGTTTCGAAGCAACGCCTACATTGCTCGTCGCAACCTCAGCATTTTCTCTTGGAAAATGAAACTGTATCAAGCGTCGAAAAATGTCAATTAAGCTTCGGCAAGGCGTATCGCCTCCTTCCATGCGTTAAACTAGCTAGATTTTTGTTGGGGCTAGGTTCAAGTAGCAGTTTTGTTTTCCTGTTGCGTTTCCGAAACAAATGAGCAAAATGCGCAACCGGGAACAAGGTGTCGGTTCTTTTCAACCCGGAGTATTTTGCCGCAAATGCTGTCTTTGCGCGACCGAAGCGAAACGAGGCGTGTCTCACGAAACAATATAATACCTGGCATTGCATGCGCTACTTGCTTGCGGCCTACGCCAAAGGCCAGGTTGTCTTTCGCAAGCGCTGCGTGTGGTCCAATCTAAGCGATACAATAAAGAAACATGTTAAATCCTGCTGGCGGAAAGCGGTCTGGTTTGCTCAGCTAACCGCTGGTGGGAACATGAAGCTGATCGTGTGCTCAAAAAGCTTGCGTGTCTGTTTCGAGATCGATTTATCTCAACTGTGGTTTTGTCTGCGATTATTTTCTCCGTGCTGGTACCGTGTTGCATACGTTAAGATACATGCGAACACAGATTAGCGTTGTGAAGAACTTCATCTAACAGGCATTGAACAGCACGAGCTAGCGGGATGAATACAAGTTTCTAGCGCGATCAATTGTTTTGATTTCAAGTTTGTTTTAATATTGAGCCCGTAGCCATCTTTATCTTCACTGTTTGTAGCTGTTGTCAGGCCGTTTGCGAAAGCTTGGCAGGTTTTCGTGTGTGGCCATTTCGATTTAGCCATTTCCATTTCGCCCAATTTCATGCCAGAAGATCCGAGAGTTTTATTTCTTAAAGCAAGACTATATTTTTCTGCTTTTGTCCACTGAGCAGAAATGTGATATTTTTGCTCGCACTACAGGCTGATAGTGAACAGTGAAAGTGTAACGAACAAAAGCTTGAACAAACGTTTGATTTTTTGTAAGAATAGATGTTTAAGCTACAAGGCGAAATTCTCACCATCATCTCCAATAAAAATAAAGATTTAATAAAAAGTATTCTTGGCGCTGCACGAACAACATAATTTACTGTAGGTTGCTTCAAAGCTGCGGAACGCAATATCGATCTTGTTCACGAAAAGCGCACTTGCATTTAAGCGGTTATCTTGTTTTGTTCACTGTGCGACACGTCCACTGATTCTCGTGCACCTGTCGATCAAACGCACACCATCAGCACGGCGCCGATTCACGGCGCTCTTGACGAGGTGCGATCCGCTTGAACAACTAAGTCTGGTTTCTCATCTGGTCTGTTTATGCTGTAACGATGACACCGCTGCTGTTGCTGCCATCGATCGCACGTTCCTGTCACGAGCGAAACCCAAAACAGGATATGTACCTTGCGCGCCACGAATGTGCATTGCTTCTTCGTCGTCACGTGGTCAGGGGAGCATGCTCTTGCACGTCACCATTGCCGCATTGTGTCTTCATCGCTTCTTGGCAGACCACGTGCTTTTGTCGTGTGATTTCTTTTCGTTGTTTACTGCAATTCGTGCATGGTCTCAAGCTGTCGCTAAAAATCCTGAGAAGAGCACAGTTTTTAGGAGATGTGACTCCTTGAAGGAAGAAAGAAAATGAAACGCGCAACGTATGTTTTGGAAAGTACGCTGCGCTCAAAAGACCCACCACCACAAACGTTTTCGCCACGTGACGTTAACCCACGGTTAGCATATGGTGCTTTCTGAACCTACCAGAAGGTTAGTGATACGATGTCGAGTTTACTAAGGCAGTGGCTGGAACGTCGTAAGCTTAACTGAACACTCTAAGGTCGTGCTCGTTTATTTTTATTAGTGTGAGACTCTGTCCAGTTTATCCCGCCCAACTGATTTTAGTATCTCTTTACTCAAATTCACGCAGATGCGTAACCAGTCATTTTTGGTATCACGTACGGAGAAGTGTAACTGTGTCATTTTCGCGTTGCAAGCAATGCCACGAGCGATTGTGCTCCATTACCCCCTTTTTTACATTTAAATAACCCCCTTCTCTGCCTGACCTTCCTGAGGCCAGTTTTTAGTCCAGACTTCCGTTTTTAATGTCACTTACGAAGCAACCTTCTGATGGTGATGATGATACATTTTGTCAAAAAGTTGTTCTAAACGTGCATCCGTTTCGAACAGATTGGATTGGCTTCGCGTGTACATTTTAACTTCAGGCATTTGCACGACTTGTCGCATTTCATTGCAGAACGTCTTCTTCAGTGTATAAAAAAATTCTGGAAATCGCCGACTTTCTCTCAGCTTAAAAATTTGCGCGGTCGCTTGCGTCACATTCTCGGCGCAGCGAAAAGTTGCAGTCTATTTCGGAGCATTGTAATGAATAGCGCCGATGAAGCCGTGAAACATTCGTAAGTAATGCTACTTGCAATTATTGCGCCGTACGCGGTTACCGGTTACCGGTCACCTGTCCTGGGCAATCGTGCGCCACTAATGACGCTAACCTTTTAAACACAACGATCCAGTGGTAAGTCCAAAGCTTATAGTGCAGGGACGGCACGATGTTCGTCGATGGTTATTTTTTCAAGCGAAAAACTCGCTGGCGCGTATTACTGCTTCGCGAAAATACAGCAGCACAAGATTTTCTCGCGATGACTCGACGATGAGTAAACGTTGGTGTTCGTCGGGTTGCCGTCGCGCAAACCTACGGCTGATGCTGAAACTATCCAATTACGTTCATCCGCTACTTGTCGCGCACAGGCAGTAGTTGCCAGTGCGGCGAAAATGCTCATCCGTTGCTGGCCACGCTCTGCATCCGCTTCGCTCACAAGCGCGCAGGAAGCGCATGACATTGCTCAGGGTTTGTGGCGCAGGTGTTCGTCGCGTCGCGATGAAATTGCTGCGTCAGATCTTGTGCCGACAATTTCGACGAGCTGCTTTAAATAAGCAAATTTTGTTCCTCTTCTCAAAAATCTGTCAATGCGTTGCATACGTCGTTTAAACATGTAGCGAGCAAGTATGCGCGAACGTACCTACTTAGTCAATGTTTATTACAGCATAGTAATTCTTCTAACTGATAATTTTCTTAATCCGTTTATTCGCCAGCGTTTCCCCAACTTGTTCAAGTAGGTTCCTCAAGGCAGTATATTTTTAGTACACGGAATTTACAATTAAAAAATAACTATGGGCAATGTGACGTGCAACGACAAGAACGCAAAAAGACACATGCAAAGGAAATGAGGTGACTGTCAGCAATAAGCTTCACCTGAGTAGGCATAGATAGCGGTGTGAAGATATGGTGAACAATAAGGTGAAAGCATAGCGGGTAAAATGCACGAGAAATACACGTAAATTGAATAAACCGTTCCTATCATGCACAGTATTAAACAAATCGTTAAAAACAAATATCTGTGTAAATACTACCACAATGCCCAAATTGCGAAAAAAATATTAGAATGATCGTTGTTACCTAATACACCTTGAATTAAAAGCTTCCCTGCTGGTAGAACTGAGCTCGGATGCTCCAGAAGCTCAGGTCCTACCCCGTGTGCGCTGAATGCCACGACACCAGCCATCATGGGCAGCTCTACCTTGATCGCTGACGGTAGTTTGATCTATCAAAATTGAATACCAAGCTCGGTTAGATATTTTGTGTAGTAAAAACATGTTGAACAAAACAATACGAAATTACACGGCCTGATCAAGAAAAGCTGTATGTTCAAAGGCACCGCGTTAATTTAAAGACGCATTTCTTTTAAAAGATGTGCTGTAAGAAAGTGTCGTATTAAAGAATCAGGTTTCCAAACGAGACTGCATTTTCACGTTTCCGCCAACTTCAAGCTGCTCAAATTATGATAGTATGGACTTCGGAAGCGTTTCTCGAATCACATCAGTTAACCCGCGCGATTTCCTTCTTGCCTTTTAAGCTTCTTTCGTTGAGTTGTGAACGCGATAAGGAAGCGTCTCATGCGAAGAAAAATCAACACGATTCTGTTGGTGATATTTTTGCTGACGGATGCGGAGGTTCTTCCTGAAAATGTGTTTCTTAACGCTTAACTCAGCAAGGTTACCTCCGTCTGGCTCCTAACCCACAAGTCTGGTTCAATCAAGGCGCTCGGTTCAAGCCAGATGAGTGCCACGACGGCGGAGTCGTACTTAACATGAGGTGTGTGCGTTTTTTTCCCATTGGCATTCAGCAGCCGGAGTTTTGGATTCGCGAGGAATGAAAAGAATTTTTTGTGGAAGAGATCTCATTGCTTTATTTGCAGTTGGCCAGCCAGGCAGCATGAAGTTCATTGTACAGACGTAAATCCTTGATGATTATGCTTGTACTATACATGTATGCAAACGATGTGAAGTCGGGTCGTAAACGATCTAGTTTTGGCGCTGCCAAGTACGATCATAAAATTTATTGCACCCACTGTTGGCATTAGTCCTTCTTTCCCGACGTTTCCTTGGGATTTCTAGTGCAGCGTTGTGGTACTTAAATAGCAAGGAAATGTGTTTTCAAAGGTAGCAAAAACATGCCACACTCCCAAGAATCACAGAAGGAAACTTGATCACTACCTAAAACTACTTGTATGGCTTAGTCAGTGCTCGACGCCTTAGTTTTAATCTTGGTTGTTTCAATTCTCAACAGCTATACTGGCAGTTAATGAGTGGTATTTCGATTGTGGCAATAAAGCAGGATCAATTCATCGACAGCCGAGCGTCGGGTCGCGAGTTATGTTGCGAAGCTGACTCGCGTCTGAGTTACCAGGCTGTGGCGAGTACCTTCATGCGCACGTGAGTTTCAAACCAGTTTTGAAGTAGTTTCAGGTGGTTCGATATTGCGCAGGCGCAGTCTGTTTTCTGCGCATACCTGCAATGCTTCCTTTAAATCAGTTATTGCCTGTTGAGCTTTAATCGATTTTTATTATTATTTTCATCAAAGGTGAACGCTGCGTAACAGCTTTAAAGGTTTGCTTGTTTGCAGATGTATACGACACAATCACGCCATCTTTAATTTGTGCTAGTAAAGTTGGACCTGTGTATATTTTAAAACAATCAGCTTTTCACAATAAAATCTTGTGCTCACCTGTTACATAATATAAAAACAAAGCCGACGTCTCATCCAGCTAACAGTGGTCTTTCATCAGGTCTTATGGCACAGAATAGGAAAGCAGAAGTCACCAAACGCGTGCAATTGTTATGAGGTAGAGATAAAGACAGAAAAAAACGTAACGAAAAGACAGAAAAAAACAGAGGGTAAGAGCAGTAGAACTATTGATTACACCGAGTACTCAATGCACTGTCGAGTCGTGTGTGGCCAAACGCTGCTTTATACACTTGTGGAGAAAGATCTGACGATTTTTCATTTGTTAACAAGGATTCGGCAAGCCGTCGTTTTTTACAATCATTTTCAAATGCAACAACCTGAGTTTGCTGCCAGTTTACTCGGTTTCCCAACTCTAGCGCGTGTTTTGCAAGAACACTTTTGTCAGGATGACAATTTTGATGTAGCAGCTGATGTGTTTTCTTGCGTGTGTTTCTTCAGTCTACCTGTTAGCTGGCTGAAACGCCGGTGTTGTTCTTATATTTTACAACAGTTAAGCACAAAACTTTATTGTTCTTATCGTGTATTAAGTAGCTCTACATTCCATGTAGTTGTAAAGGACTATGAAGTGCGGTTTAACTAGTAAGATATCGACAGCGTAGGCGCGTTACATGGTTTTAGTGAAAAACAGCAGGTTAAGCATCAAACTTTGGATCAAGAAAGAGCATGCACGCTGTCAAAATGAACTGGTGTTGTACCGTACGTAAAAACAAGTTGAATCAGGCGAAAATATGTCGTGTTTATTGGCAGCACGCTCCTCGCTTATGTGCAACTACTCGAGCATTTGTGTAATGCAGCAGATCTGTAAGATATCGAAATCGGTTTGCTGGGATCATCTCTGTTGTACCCAGTCCTGTAAGCACCCCGTGACTTTGCTTGTCTAAATGAATTGCTTAACTTGAAATTTACCTGATGGTTGCCACACAAAATCGAAACAAGTTTCGTCCTGACTAATGAATTTAGATGCTCCTCAAAATCAAGTCCCTGCTCGGACTGGTTATTGGCTGCAAGGTTCGAAAAAATGGATGAGATTCTTGTTCTAGGAATCGTTTAGCCGGGGGGATAGTCATTGACGAAATGGAACCCTGTAACGCATTATATGCGCCGCTGTCATCCGACATCACCTGTCTTTATGCAACGACGTGTACTTAGCAATCTACGTCATTTGTCATTAGCACTCTACGTTATTTGTCATTGTCAGGCACCAGCCGTAGTTTCAAACTTTTAAGCGTTAGGTTGTTACGCGATGGAGGATGATTCGATTGTTTATAGTGACAATCAGCTTTCGGCTGTTATGGATAATAACTCGCGCCTTCTGACGCATCGCATAGAGTGTCCGTGAGGTCAAAGGAGTGTCCGCCTGTTGATCGCGTCGGACTGGTGACGCGCCTTCTTCCAACGCAGGTATTTTGTCCAGCTGGTTGAAACAGAAGCGCATTACTCGCAGTGGTTCTTCCGGTTAGCTGTTTGAGCGATTGTGAGTCGCTGAGAGCTGGAAGTTTATGTCGTGAGACTGACGCAGTCGCGTAGGTATGTCGCCCACTGTGGACGTAAATCGATAAATCGACCGCGCAAAGAAGTAGTTTTAACTGAAGTTCAAGGCTAAAAAAGCGCCATCAACTTTCCTCTTAACCCCACGAAACACGTTGGTTCATACTAGCGCAGCGCCTTAAAACACTGAAGTGCGGAATTTCAGTACTCATTTAAATCAGTGGTCCCTGGGTACTTTTAGAGTTTTCGAGCCTCTTTACATGAAATTCAGGCTTCCGTTCCATATGTGACATATTTTAGCTGAGCCAAGTTTTAGGCGAATTGCTGCGTATAACCTGCTGTTGTGTGACTTCTAACCAAACCCGAATTTTTTACCCCCGAGGAATCTATGCCCTTTCGCTTAATGACCACTAACTTAATGCAGTTACTTGACTGTCCTGCATTGTCAAGGAATTTCGCAGTTTGATTCGCGAGTATCCTCAGCACCTCAGACCCAATAAGCAAGGCTTGCATCGAGGACATTTGAGCGCAACCTACCTTCAGCAACGGGCTTTTGCATGTTTTTGAAAATATCCAGATGTAGCCTCTGGCTAATCTGGGTGATTCTCTAAAGCTTCTTTAGTTGATTGCCGAAGCATTTCTTAAACAACTGTCATGTGATCCTATTCAAAAGTACATTTCCAACCGCACGTACGCTGCTGCGCATGCGCTGAATTTTGTTGCGTCAAACCTTTTCGTTCGTGGCTTTATCTTTATTAACCAAGATTCGGCATTTCAAAGACAATTTTATTACACAGAAAATCCAACCAATATTCTGCCATGTCGGTTGCGCTGTAATGTAGTGGCCATATTGTAATACATCTGTTTAACATTGCGATTGCTGAAAAAAGATCTTCTGTATAATTAAACAAGCAGTTTTCCACGAACGTAGCGACGGATGCGGATGAACTTGTCTTATTGTAGCGTTTGTCTTCGTCTGTCTCTGTTGTCAAATCTAATCTCCAGACATATTCGTAGGAGAAAGTTTTGGTCCATAAATTTTGTTTCATAAAAATTCAACTGGATGTTTTTTGCTATAATTTTTATGTGGCAAATCGTGAAGCAGCTAATGCATCTAACAGATATTGTAAGCTTCTTCAGTTTGTTTTTGGGTATATCTCAATATGTCAGTAGTCAATGAATAGTCGTACTGACTTGCTGAAGCTCTCTTTCAAAGCATAGGATGAACATCAGCCTTGTGTGAACGAAATTCTTTGCATTACTTTGACCAACTCTCTGCATAACTATCAATCTCCATGTCACTCCATTTCTAGATTGCCGTAAAGTTGTGGTCGGAGGTGAAGGAGGTTACAATCTTCACCTTCACTGGACGAACTGTCACCAACTTCTTCGGCAGGTTGTTTGTGCCATGGTTTGGACTCACATTTTCTTCAAGTGTTGCGTCACCCGAAAACGTCATTCCTCTTCCAGCATTCTGTGTGTTTCTTCAGCTGCACATTTACAGTGAAACCTGTGTGAGGGTATTTTAGAACCACGGTGAAATGTCAGCAAGTAAAATTTACTACAGAAGAAATCAACAAATTTTAAAAACTTCGTTGTGTCGATTTCGACACCTCCGTAATTCCGTTGTTAATGCAGATACATCTACGCAGTCAAGCCACTCAGAAGTGGAAGCGAGATTAGATTTCCTGCCATATCATGACAAAAACTCCTCTGCACGCAAATGAACCGCTTTGCGTTGCACGAAAAATGCCAACAGAAAATAAAGCTTCAATTCTTGCGGGTTCGTTGGGGTTCGGACAGCGGTCGGAAGCGCTGCTAATTTTTTGTACGCTTTCCAGCGTCGACAAATGCCCGCGCTCTTCATTCCAAGCAAAGTCGCGTCAGGCGATTGGCAAGGTGTGACGGGCAAAACAAAACATACGTGTTTGCACAGCTCTTCCATTCGTGTCCACCCGAGTATCTGCGGGTGCCCGTTTTTCGATGATCTTCTACCGTGACAGCGTCGCCGACTGGTGTTTTTAAGCCATCTCAGGGAAGTGTGTCGTTTTTGCCGTTTTCGTTAGAAAGCGTCTCTCTTCTAGCCTGGAACGTGTCACGTCCGTAGCATGCGTGTTTGTCTGAGAGTGCAAAATTGCTGGCTGGTGTTGGGGACGGTCTTTACCACTATTTGCACCGATGCGTCTGCAAGGTGGTGGTCTGCTGTTGCTCCTGCCTGCCATTATGTTTCGATTGAACTGGTATCAAAAAAGGTGCGAAAGGTTGTGATAGGGTTATGATCGACGTTAATGTACGTACAATGACTGGCATTGCGCTTCCGTTTGTGCGCGGTATTATGTGTTTCTTGCTATCCAGAATCGATCCTGCGTTATATCAGAGCTTGTTCTGATAAGTGGATTGATTCAGACTGAGTTGCACTTGACCGAATGTGCGATTTGAAAAAATCAACGTGTCCTCCCAACCACTGGATAAAGCTTGTCACTTCGTGCTTTGACTTGAATGAGTTTTTCGAATATGGGAGTAATCGTAAAAATATTTTGAAAAGGTATAGCCGTGTGCTCGAAAGAAACTTACTATCCAATTTTGACCTATGCTAGACCTCCTGGCAAGTCAGTTACGTTGGCTTCGGTTGCAAGACTTTTTCGTCACGCTCTTGCCAATTATCATGATTCGGCTGTGTTAATTGTTTGACATCACGCGACAAGGTTCTGTTTTTCTGTCGTTTAATGTCCATGTGTCAGTCAGGTTTTTCCCTGCGTTAAGTCGAATATGCACCTGAACTACTCCACGGTTACAGCGCATTCCTCTTTTCCCGACCATCCACTGGGTGCAGTGGAACAAAAATAAAATGGCAAGCATCGAAGATAGGTTTTCTGATTCTTGTGTAGCTTTAGTCACTGCAAGTTGTTGCTGTTATGTGTAGAAGCTGCCGTGCATGAAAGCTGTTTTGGATGAGAATAGTCTATAGTCGCTGGTGTGCAGTGAGCGATTGTGGCGTATCTTTAACAGATGTCTGTTGAAACACACATGTGGCTGCATAACGTTCAGAGAAATAGTTACAGTCGGTCTACCCGGGCGGGGACGTGCTTATCGATGTGTGACATTCTTGGTCATCGTTGGTGACCGCACCACTAACGCCACCGAGTCAAAACGAAGCGTTTTTGGCTGTGCAAAGACCGGATTCAGCCAGCAACGAATTTGACGCACCGAAACAAAACCTTTCAAACGTACATACGGAAACGCGAAGATGGACGTCCCGTAAACAAAACGTGTAAGCAAACCACCACGCATTTCGACACCCCTGACCTGGGCGTGTTGCTCGACAGGCGGTTGGCGAACTCAGTGGTATGTTTTGGTTCTTCTCATGGCGATTTCTAGTCGCAGGTCCCATGCTGTTTAGGCCTGCTGCTGACATTTTATATCCACATATACAGCAACCGTAACACGAAAACAAATTATGAATTTTCCATCAATTTATTTTAATTTTGGCCGTATACCGTCAAATTGCGGGGTACAGACAAAGCTTGGTGCAGATTAATCCCTTGACTAGTTTTCCAGGACGTTATTTCTGTCCCATCTGTTAGTTTCAGCGTTTCTCGGCTGTAGCAGCTGCTCCGTACGCGAGTGACCCACATTGAATCAGCACCGGTTGTCGAATATAGCGGTGAACTGAATGAAATCTTTTGCGAATGACGCATTCCGTAAGGGGAACTGCTAAATAGCATAGTCGCGTTTTGGCGCTTGCGACTTGGTTTATATCGGTTGCTGAAGAGACTGAATATTGTGCTATAGAAAGTAAGAAAGAGATTTACTCTTTAACAACTTATCCGATTCGTGTAAGCCGTGCAGGGTTCAAATGCTATGAGAATGCGAAGGTAACACGAAGTTTAGGCAAAGCGTTGTAGCTGAGGCTGCGTGGAAACATGCGATGGACCTAAAAGTGATGATAAATTATACAGTGCAGACCGGAAATTTTTTCGCGAAGATGCAGCCAAGATGTGTGAATGCTTCGTGACTGGCCATATCAATTGGAACGCATGCATTGCTTTGCTTGCGCCTTGCTGTTTCGAGCTTGACAAGAAGTGTTGCCAGTCTTGTGATAGTGCTTGGTTGCCCTTCATATGCGCACGTTGCTATTTGCCGCACCAACTTTCTCTACGAGCTCGTTGACCGGACCCTATCGCATGAAAATACCGAACGGAAATACGCATTTTGGGCGATTTTGTTTACAGCCTGCTCCGTGTCACACGTCGCCGGCAGCAGGGAAAAAAGAGAGAGAAAACACGTTTCTTAAAGAAACCAAGCGGCGCGCTAAAGAAAAAAAGCGGCCGTTACGACAGAAAAGAGAGAAAAATGCGCGCGTCCGTAGAAGGTACGGGTGCGCTCGTTCAGATTCTTCGTGTCAAGCAGCTCCCCAACAGATCTGTGAGCTGGTGGCTGTTGCAGCATGTTGTCCACGCCAGGAAGGCGACATTATTGCTCTTGCACAGCATAGCTCAGTTCAGCTCAGGACGCGTGTTATGTGTTGTAAGGCGGTCGAAATATTTGATAAGTCCAACCTGGGAACTGTCGACTTCCCACGTTATGAATTGTTTCCCGTGAACGGGCTGTGGAGTTGTTCTGCGGCAAGTTTCAGCAATCGCTTGTAATCATCGAAGAGGCTTGCACTTAGAGTGGCAGTGGGAAGCTTGGGTTAGTCTTGAATTTCGGCTGGCCTATTATGGTGCTAAAGATACTGGATCAGTTTGAGTAAAGGTTCACAAAAAAGGCATAAAGAGCTTGGGCTTCGCACAAAGGCATTGATTTAGTAGTCGAAGCACCTGGCGCAGGCTTGTGTTGTGATTCCTAATCGTTCAGTGTTAACGCAAGTACGTTTTAGTTAATCACCTCTGTGAAGATTAGTTTTACGCGACTGCTGTGAAGAAGACAGGCTTGAGCTTATGATAAAAGGTGTTGATGGTTCAGTGTTAATCACTGTCAAAGCTTTGTAAAACGCAGTTCAGCTGTCCCTGCGTATCAGACGCTATTAGCTCCTAATCACAGCAGTCGCATGTTCGCATTACTGAATGCGTGGACGGTCTGACATTGCGTGAGTGGTGATTTACATGCTATAGAGCAATGAAAATGATTGGATTCTAGTGGTTGTCAAACCAAGCTGTTCCTCGAATTTGATTTGCTCCGTGTTGCGTTATCTTTTCACGCTATACCCAAGCGGTTTCCAACGACCTATTGTGATAGGAGCGTTGTAACGTGCGGAACTAAAGGAAATTATTGAGTAAAAAATTGCTGCTTGAAGTTTTTTAAGCGACTTCTGACTTTTCTCTCATTTTGCTAATTTTTTTTGCAATGCTTTGTCTCAGCGAGTGCGATCTCTAGGTTGTTGTCTAAGGTGGAAACGATCTGCTGTCTGTGTCAGGCTGCACAAATTCTTTGACTGCGTTCGGACGAAGATTGTTTAGCTTGAGCTCAGCGATCGTCGTCGCCGCTTAAGAAAACAACCGCGGGCAGTCGCTGATTGACGCCGAAGAGCGTTTTCTGTCCAAAGTTTACCGGAGAAGGATACGATGATGAACGTCATGGACTTCCAGCAGCAATGGAGAAATCAGATGAACGGGATTCTGACGGACATGTTCGCTCCGACCTCGGTGCACTCTCCGATGGCTGGAGGGATGGCCGGCATGTACAACACGATTCCCGGGATGGTTGACTCGCCCCCCCCACTCCACACCCTTAGCTTGAACCCACCCACTGCTTATCATCATAACCCTTACTATCCGTGGGATTGTGGCCAAAGATGTAGGTGGACTTACTTTGTTTAGGAAGTATGACATGTTTACAGTCTAAATAAGGTTTTGAGCAAGATAGGTTGATGCGAAGTTATACCGCATGTGCTTAATTCGTGTATGAATGATATCACTTTTAAAGGCGCTCTCCCCTCAAGCAGCAAGAACGGTGTTTTCGCTGCATTGTCTTATTAAGGATAGGCCGATTCCGGTCGAGTAGTTTCCTGTCGTTGTCCGTTGTTCTATGTGTTTGGCCTTGCACTGTAAACTTCAGTGTCGACACCTCGTGTGACAAAAATCAAAAACCTAACGGCAATATGCATAAGTTTCATACAAGGTGATAACTTAAACACTTTGTATAGATGAGCAGTACCATATAAGGGGAGGGTCGTGGGAGACCAAACATTTTCGAATTGGGATCAAAAGTTCTGTATTGCTTAATGTGGTACTTGAACGGTTTTTTTGAGGTTTTACAGAACAATCGGTTTAACTGCGTTTCCTTGTCAGCTGCAGAGATGGTGTTCCAATGTAAGCGAAGTGAACCCAACAGCATGGTCGTGAGTGTTTAAACAAGCAGAGATGCTATGGTAGAGCTTCATTCATCTGTTGATTTTCTAAGTTGAAGCATCACTGCTTTAATTAACCGGAAAAAGATTCACAGTGCACAGTGTTCGCTGCAGTGTTGTAGTTTTCTCTATCAACACAAGTATTTTGTGCGTTTCGACGCTGCAATGGCTGCTTTGTTTCATGTTTGTTTCGAGCCGCGCCTTCTGGGTCAATTAAGTATAGCGTCATAGTTAGGGTCGCAACTTGTTTTTCGAACTTGTTTTTTTAAAAACCTGGATTACCTTGCTTACTTGAAACTGCAGTAAGCCTTTAAGTTGCTGCACATGCTTGTCTCCCAACGCTCCTGAAGTTGCCAGTTTAGTCCCATCCACAAAAAACGTTGACGTCCTTTAGGTTTGAGTGTTGACAAATTTCACCCAGTTTTTCTAATTCATTTCATAACTGCGGAATGCGACCGTGTAGTACGCACTAACGACGCTGGTTAGAAGTTGCTGGCTTTTGATTAACGACGTGAAGAGCACCAAGATGCACCGTTCCTGCCAGTCGCTCCCTGGCGAGAAGCGAAGTGTACTCGAGGGATTAAAAGAATACTTCTCATCGATCTCCGACGCTAAACACCGCGACATCAGACTTACATAATGAGCATTATGCCTGGTGGTAATGTTCCATGAAAGTCATTGCTCTCCACGACTTAACTTTGAGTGGCGTGCTGCCCTCAGTTTATCTCCATCTACTTGGTCGCGTGCCTCAATTGACGTTGGACATGTTGCCATGTGTCTTGGCCAGGCTCTGTCGTTTTCTTTGTCGGTTGCTTGCGCCGTTAACACAGGGAAGGAAAGTAAAAAACTGACGCCGAACGATCGGCTTACATACGCTGCTCGGATTTGGTAACGTGATATGTACGCTGGTTGTTTTGTTGTCGAGGGTGTCGGTTTTAGACTGTTTTTCCTTGCGCTCCGGCACAAACTTCGGCTCGTATTTACAAGACGACTTCTGAGTGGTGCAACGGTTCGTGCGTGCGCTTGTCCATCGGCGTGTGTAGTCGTTACTGACTGGTGGTTCACGCAAGTGTAGAACCAGTTGCTCTCTTACGTTTTCCTCCAAGCAATCCCAGCATTCAGCCCCCGCGGTTTGTTGTTCTTCTGATGCACATAATTACAGGAAGAACGTCTCTGCATCACTTTGCATAAGCAACTTGACATCGACGATCGTTGGACGCGATCTCTTGCGTCCATTGTAGGAGTCCACCAATGCCAGCTATATGAGGTGTGGTGTCGTGTGTAAGTGCAACTCTTAGAGAAAATTAAAAGCACAGAAATTATGCTTGTGGGCCCGTAAAGCGTTTTCCAATCCAAGAGGCAAATAAGGAATAGTGTTGTAACTGCTGATTGGTATTGATCAGCAGACAACCGGAATGCTGCATATCGATGGTACCGTGCATTGCCCATGTGGATACGATCGGCCTGCGAAGCTCTCCAGGGTATCTGGCCTCATCGTCTGAAGTTGGTGAATTTACTTGCGGTTCCGTATCATGTTTTGCTTCGTGTACGACTCATTTGGTTGATCCGTTGTATTTGCTGCGCGCGAGCTCTTTCTGCCTGCCCAAGGTTTCGCTCATCTCCGACCAGTCGTTGGTGCGAGTCACAAGCAACTCTGTTCAGGACGTTGTCGTTGCACTTCAGAAGCATTCGATTTGACCTTTAGCAATAGCAATGCCACGACGTTCACAGCTTAAAACCGCCACGATCACGGGGACCTCTGCTGAAGCGACCTCGGGCTAATTGACGTTGAACATTTGCCGTGCTTTCCGTATGCGTTCCAAAGGCCGAATGCGAAACATATGGAACGGCCTGCCTCAAACGCGGCTGCGAACGTTCGCGCTTCTGTTGTTTTTTTGCTTGACGGCGATTAGTCACCTGGGTCGGGCGTTACGCAGCGTTAACATTTGACTCTCGCTTTTGCTGCACTTGCCTGAGCATCGTGGCGAGCAGTGCGGACCGGACTGTTCCTCACGATCGCGACTAAACGTGCGCCCTGCCATGACACGCTGCTATGACGCAATCGACCTTCTCGAAATGACCGTTGCGCAGACTTCAAAAATGTGTGGAAGCTGTGGGAAAAGAGCAGCTAAATTTAGTAGCCAGTTTATCGCTTGTTCCTGTCTTGCTACTTGCGGCCCGCTTAACATTTTCAGGATAATTCGCTGCAGTTACTCCTTTGAATATTTTCAACAACGCAGGTTTAAGCTGCAGCTTTTCAACCGTAATGTGATTGTTGGGCATTGGTTGCTGTCCAGGTGTAAGCAGCAGATATCCAGCAGCGCACGCACCAGCTCAGGTTCGTCAACGCTTTGGGTTTGACACAACTTGATGTGTTCAGTCTCATGATAAACGCGCAGTTGCATTCCAATGCAGCAACCCGCCTGAGCTCCGTCTCAGATCGCACGGTCACGCCGCAACTGCTTTAAATAATGAATATTTCGATGAATGTCTTGTCAGCGGCTTCAATGACTTGGCACTGTAGTTAATGGGAAGTAGTCGTTGAACCCGCAAAACCTGATGAACGTGGCGTATTTTATCTTTACATGCACTTAGTTCGGAATCTAAAAAATACACCAAACCTTACCCGTCGCATTGCCAAGCATTCTTGCTTGGCAACCTTCTAGGCAACATTAGTATGACGTAAAATCTATGGATGAACATTTCGGGTGTTATTTTACCCTCCGCGAGGACTTGAAATTCTGATCCTTTAGTTCTTTTTCATCGTTAGTGAAGTTGCGTCATGCAGCAGAAATTTTCTGAAGTTTAATGCCGAAGTTGTATGCTCACAGCCACTGACGTAACTGACAGGGGGGCAAGGGGGGCGAGCTGCCCCCCTGGCAAGCTAAATGTAAAAACTGGTCCCCCTTTAGTTGACATTTTAATATTTAGTATTCTTTAGGTTGTTGTTGTTCTGCGTTTTTCGGGGTATTTTCGTTTTTCTAGCTGGTATAGACATCCACAGATTCACTATCATTTCTTAACTTTTTTTATGAGTTTTGGCTAGTGGGCCCCCTTCAGCTAAGCTTTGCCCCCCTGGATCAAACCTCCAGTTACGCTACTGCTCACAGCACAGTAACTTTTACAGGTTCGGTGCCTTGCCTTGGTGGAGTGATACGGGCCAAATCCGGTCCGCGAAGCCATTTTGTAAATAATGAAATAATAATATACATACGAAAAATTGTGGATTTGATAGAATGTAACATATCCCGAAACAATCGCATTATGTAAGATGTCCGGCCCTCGGAATGTTGTGTAATAGCTTATGTGGCCCTCGGATGAAAAAGCTTGGAGACCCCTGCCCTAATTGGAAGTTTTGAGGTGTTTCAACCACGGCTCTGTAAAATCTGGACATGCACATGATATAATCTATTTCACATTAATAGTTTCGTGAGAATACCATGGGATGGGACAGTCGCATGTTGTCGTGTAATAGGACAGAAAAGAGTGTCCCATGGACAAGCCTGACGTGCGGCCATGTTCTATCGCGAAACGTGACTTCGCGTAGGTTTGAAATCCCTCGTAGATTTCTCGTTTGTTCCCAAACGCAGTTACGATCCGAGTAAAGTTGTATTTTTAGTGCACAGAAAAAGATGATTACTTCTTGTCTGTTTGATCTGAGCAACATCCTTGTGCCTATTGTATCATGATTGCCACAACTTAAGGTCGTTTTTTCACAAAGAATTTGATGTTTTTCGTGCAGCCTTGAAGTTCCATCGGCGTAACAGAAGTGCAGCAGGCAAACAACGGCAACAGTGCAAATTCACGCCGTAAACACATTAAGCGCAAGTTGCTAGTCATCAATAAACTGAAGTCGATTTGTCAAGCTGGCGGCTTCTTATTATTCGAATGGAGTTGAGTTGTCTTGAAATCTGCGCAGTTGCGCAGAGCTCGCTTGGCCTTGTCAGCAGTAAGCGAACCGCTCTTGATAAATGATCTCAAAAATTTTCCAGCGCCTACAGAGACAGCTGCCTCGCAGTCTCCTCAGTTACGTCATATTGGTCTGTGATCGCACGGGCGCACGCAATCAAAAGCAAATCGAAAAAAGCAGAGAAATTTCACTGTGGTGCGATTCATTGACTGTAACGAATTAGCGTCACGAATTTTGAACGGCAAAGTCCAGCGACGGAGGTTTTTGTTCCTTTTTCGTCCATAACGAATCTTTTCATTGTGCCTGGAAGAACAGTTCGCACAGACAGTCGACTGTTGTGACACTTGGGTTCGAGCAAAGATGCGTGCTTACGGGTCAAGAGCCGGCTTGCATTGTGTGCCAAAGGTTTTCTGGACGGCGCCTGCGTCGACTCCGCGCTGCATCGATGGCAGAAAGTCTGAACAGCTGCAACGTAGGAAGGTTACCCTTTTGTTTACAAAATTTAAATATTTCCAAAACTGGTTAATCTTGCAAGGATGTCAAATATGTTGCCCAACTGGTCTGCACTTACGTGGTAAAAACTAATCAGCAAGGTCAACGAATTATCCGTTCGGGGTAAGGTTGAGGTACGGTCATCAAACGTACGAATTTGCATAGTATTTTCAACAACGAAATTTAAGCGGTGAAACTTCAAGGATGATGCAACGAAAGCTACAAATAAAGGCATTCCGGTTGAAAAACTTTCCAGCATGCAAATTGCCTTATTGTGTGCGAGAAATTGGTCTTGCGTTAACTTTTCGCTGAAGTTCAGCACGGCTGCTGTGCGAGCTGCGCGCGGTGGGCAACAACCGGTAACTGGAACTTTTTGACTGCGCCCTGTTGGACTTCGTGTTATATTGGTAACCGGATGGCTCCGTAGCTTCATATTGACTGCATTACCTTGGCGGGACAGTCGCTTGACCTCTAGTTCACCTGTATCCTTTGCTGTGCTCCACACGCACGTATGCATGCAATGCATTCGGGTGTGCTGTATTGTTGTGGCATTGCTTTGTCACTGCAATTTTTTATCTGAAGACAGTTCTGCACCCCTAAAGAGTGTGCAGTAGTTCGCAGTTGTTGTTTTAAACAATTTTTAAGGTTGTTGCGTTTGAATTTACTGTTACAATCTGCTGTTCAATGCCGAAAAAATGAACAGGCTAAACTCGGGTAAACGAAATAACCACAGTGAAGTTTTATGGTAATCCGTTCTTATTTTGGAAATTTTTACTGATTTATCTTATTCAAGTAATTTACAGTAAAAGTCTGAATCGACAAAAAGTTAATTGTGCCCTGTTTTCATTACGACGTCATATTTGTCTGAAAGCCGTGTGCATGGCATGTCGATGAAGGGCAAAGCGGCTCAGTTGTTAAAAGCACCGGGAGTGGGCCATTGTTTTCTCCTTCCAAAGAAGCCGGCACAGAGCGGCACGATGCTGATGTTTCGTTAGATTTCACGCCGTGAACTATGACGTATAAACACGGATCTGGCTGCAAGGCGAGATGTGCTTGTGTGCTGGAAATGTTTCCGTTTTGTGAAGCAATGATGGCATCCTTGTGTGTGCGGTTGCTTGTTGATGATATGCTTTCTAAATCATCTTTTCAAAGTCGTGGAAACCGCAGTGAAATTTTAGAAGTGCTCCAGAGCTGTGACCTACTTCCAGTGACGAGTTGAGCAGCAGTAGCAGCAGACGCCCGCCTGTCTCGCAGCCTGTTGCGATCTGCCAGCGCTCGCCTAGAAAAGCAACCATGCTGAAAAGCGGGGCGCGCGGTCGCTTCTTAGCATTGTTCGCGTTAAGTGACTCTCGAAATAGCTTGGAGTGTAGTCGCACTAAACGATGCTTTCGCGCACCCCGCCACCCCTCCTTGCGCCAAGTCACGATTCGTTGAGTTTCTTAGCTGTTCGGCTCGACGCATAACGTTTGTGTTATGTGACAGAAGTTTCTCCTTGTCTCGTGCCCGAGATTACTGTAACAAGAGATCCCCTTCCGTCGTATCCGTCCGACTTTCTGCCGATCGTTTTTAATTGTCTGCGCTTTCCTCCGCTACGATGTTGCTTGCTGGTAACGTTATGGTTGGCCATGGGATTTTCGTTACGATCTCACAAACAACGCGATCAGTTAATGAAATAACGCTTTTATGACTTCCTTACTGGAGTCTACATCGCTTATGTACTTTTGGCTTCAAACTACGGCGCGTCTGCGTTGTTGGTTCGTTTAACTTCTAACAAAGGTCTAATCAGCATCAGCCGAAAATCTCATCCTGTTTAAAGCCCCACTCCGCGTGGGAACGTGCTGGTATAAAGGGGGCCACTGGTTGTCATGGTCAACTGGTTTTGGGGGTTCATGCCACTCACGTCTACTCCAGCCAGTATGGCCTGCTGACGTAGTAAAGTACGTGAAAATCGATAATGTGTGGTTTGCGCTGCTGTCGCGCGTTCCGTTGGAGTGCGTGACACGCTGGGAAGATATCAGTTGCATGACTTGGCCGCTGAACATGAATAAAACATTAAAGTCGCGTCGAGCATTTATTTTAAGCGTTGGCAAAACAACACACGTGACGCCTGTTAAGTCACGAAAGTGTGGCGCTACTGTTGGTCGTAACCTAAGCAGCTGTTGTTATTGGGTGCAAACCGTTGTCGGTACGTTCAGTAGTTGGTCATCGCGGTTTGCACAGACGATTTGTAAAGTTTGCTGAAGTCTTTTACGAGATTGTGCCCAAAGCTTTGCTGCCGTGTAGCTTAGTCCAAACGCGCCACAATGTGCCAGTCGATGAATTACACCCTAGAGGTGCTGTTTCGTTGTTACCGTCGCTTTTTACTTCACCAGCATCACCGGACAGTGTGGGTCTGTCCTCGACCGGCAGCAGTTATTCCGGGTCGGAATCCGAAGGTATGAACCCTGGCAGCCAGCCGTGCCCGCCGTCGCCTCCTCCACCTCCCCGAACGTACAAGCCCTGCTTCGTTTGCGGCGACAAGTCATCGGGATATCACTACGGTGTGGCATCGTGTGAAGGTTGCAAGGTGAGCCTTGACGGATTTTGGATATTTCTCTTAGACGACACTTGTCTGTCTCATTTAGGCTTCATTAAGTCGACCTTCGATTGAAGGGAGTGTTGTGAAATGTCTCAAAAAGGATGTATCGTTCAGCAACCCCTCACAATTGAATGATAAAAAAGACGGTGACTTCGAAGGGACCCATTTTTGTTTTCTATTTCAAAACCACTCATTGTGCGGTCGGAATTTGAAAGATGAAGTTTGGCATTAGCGTTCTTGTTTAGCGCAAATCGCCCAAAGTTTTCATTTCAGTTTTCAGCAAGTTTCAGTTCATCTTGTTCTGCGCAAAGCCTGTTTCTGTTATCCGTGGTTTATGCACGTGGTCTGCAGCATGAAAGTTAGCAGCAAAAAATATTTAAGAAATTAGAGTAATATTTTTTCTTGTTCTCCGGTTTGCGATCTGTGTGAAAGATGGAAGCGTCCGTCAAAGTCAGAGTAAATGAAGAGGTTATTTATGTGCGTTCTTTAAGTTTTTTTATTTACTTATTTAAGTTTTCCTTTGAAGGCACCGTATGAACAATGTTATCACGCCTTGATTTGCTGTTACGTTCGGCGTCCTCGTGGCATCTGTGTCCGCTGTTTTTTTGCCCCGGGCGTGTCAGCAGTTGGGTCGGCCGCGCCAGTGCACCGCGACGATGCATGCGCATCATAAGGCGCTGTCATGTAAATATACAGTATCGGACCACGACGTGCCGCTTGGCGACGAAAGATCGCAGCGCTCTGTCGAGGACGTGCGCTGTGCGAGAGCCACGTTAAACGACGAGAGCCACGTCGTCAAGAACGGCGCAAGTGAAACGAGTCGCCTGCCCGTAATAAAAGCTAATCTCCGCTCCCCGTGGAGAGCCATGGCGCTGGTCAAGAGACTCTATTGGTCTAGAAGGGGCAATATTGCATGAATTCAGTCCGCGGCTTTTTTTCGCGGATGTGGCGTCGAACGCCAAATGTCTATAAAACAGATTAATGCTGACTGTTGGGCAAGCGCTGTCTGCCAGAGGAAATTACTGGTCTTCGCTCCTTGCCCAAGGGTGCGCAGTCATTGGGTTCTTCTTGGCGCTTTATGTCTTATAACGCTTGGTGAGCACCATCTGTGCAGATTAAATGGACGCTGTGATCATACCACGCAAATTCAGAAATCTGCAGTGCATTGTGAGACAAGCTTTTGGAAATGTACAGTTTTTGATGCAGTAGACCTGCTGAGGCAGCTACAGCACCCAGATCTGCAGCACGCGAAGTAATGTTAACCTGTTGTCTTTTTTGTTCTCGACAAAGTCACTACAGTTGGTTTAACACCAGTTGGACACTGAACAAAAGACTAATATTCGATCCCGTGCCGCGTTGTTTCAATCTCCTGCACTTCCTGTTCTCGCGTCGCCGGGCTCGTTGGAAAGGTGCCGAGAGGCTGCTGGCTTCGGTGTTTAGCGCGGTCGCCACTGCAGGATTTCCAGTTACATCTGTTGTACAGCAGATCGCGGAGATTCTCGGCTTTTCGACAAGATTACAAAACGTAATTCTTACCGCGGCGATGCTATCGCAGACCGTGTCCGAGCTGCGCAACCGGGTCAAACGCGCCGGTCGCTTGTAATCTTTCGCCGGCGTCTCTCATCGCAGCATTAGTGACATTACTCCGTCGCAGATGTCCGTCGGTAGTGGCACCCGTTCACTCGTATGATCGATCGCTCGGCGGGCACTTTCTGCGCATCCGAACTACCCGCTCCAGCGCACACGCCCCTTTCTTGTAAACGGCTCCACGGGAACGCGGTCAACCCCTTTTTTTCCATTACGTGCGGACCTCAACCGCAACAAACCAATTTGCAAGCGGTGCGGCGTTTGCCGCTGAAACCAATCTGCTGCTCTGTGCTCCGAACGAACGGTTCTGAGCTCGGCACTGACTACTGCCGCAACACAAACGCTCTCTTCTAAGGTGGTATTTGCTGTGATTGGATCGACCGCGGCGAAGCAACTCGATCAGGAAATCAAATGGCGAAGCAGTTTTTATGTCGTAAGTCGGTTAAAAAATGTTAATCCTATTTTCGACCCCCCATCCCGGACTTGTTATGTCTCGATGCAGCGATGAAGTCAGTCATGCGTCGAGTGATTTTGGCCGAGGCATACATCATTAGAAATACTTGTGGCTCAATCACCTTCACCTTTTCCTGCCGCAGTGGGTGACCTTGGACTATTTCGACCAGTAACCCTCCAGTTTTGCGTTCATTTGCTCATTAATGTTCACAACGTTCAGTGTTCACACGTTGTTTTCCTTCACACAGAAGAAGCCGTTACTTTCGTTACTTCCAGTAGGTTTTGATAAATGTCTTCGTTTTCTAACGATCGTTGTGTTTTTTTTCTGTTTTGTTTACCGACAAAGCGAAACAAACCGTAATCATTATTTTCGTAACCGCAATCATTATTTTATAAGTAACCGCAATCATTATTTTCGTAACCGCAATCATTATTTTCGTAACCGCAATCATTATTTTTAAGTAACCGCAATCATTACTTTCGTGACTGGCAACTTGCGGCTCGCCACATCACTGCTCAGAGCGCAAACGACCTGCTTGTCCAAAAACTTCCAAGAGCCACCGTTCTCATTTTCTTGTCATTGGCTCCGCATCGTGTCGGCAATGTTACCTTACTTCACTCCCCGACCTATGCTTCGCATTGTTCAGCGCCACTTTAATTATTTCTACGTGTCAAGGTTACGTCGTTATCTCCTACATACGTATGAACACAGCCTGTAGCATTTCCCTTGAACTGCAAGTCGACTTTCTGAGGTTTTTCTTTCGCGTGATTCACACCTGTTTTTTAGGTCATAGACCGAATATTTTTTAATGATCGAATAAATAAAGTCAATTCGGTCATAATGTCTGAAAAGGTAGTAGGTTAGTGAATACTGTAAGTTTTAACACTATTACAGGACAAGTGACCGCAATGCCTCCGAAAAAAAAAATAGAGACTTAGACTGGCCCAAAATTCAATTTTTTAGCTATTTAAAACCAGTGTGGAAGTCTTTTGAGACTGTTGCGGCATTTTCATAACACCTCCTGCCCCATTATCTTGCGCCAATCTGTGTTGTGCGTCACTATTTCAAAAGGTTAAACATGGTCAAGCGTTGGATGGCGGTAACCGCTTGCAACGAAATCGACTCGAAGTAGTTTTTTTTAGAAAACCGGAATAACTCTCTAGTTGGCAAGCGTTGCTGACGTCACGTTTAGATCGCCCGCGTGTAGTAAGGTCACCTCGAGGTTTACTCGATGACGTCACATTTTGCACAACAGGTTGTGCAGCAAAATCTGCTTGAGAGCGATTCATTATTGCGTTTTTATCAACACAATTTGAAAAAAGCACGGTATGTTCATTAGTTTGAAATTTGCTCATTTTTTTGTTCTATTCAAAATTCGTTGATTTTCCAACTTTTTTGCAAATCAACAAACTGCGTCGGGTTTCTTTGCACTTAATATGAGCTGTGCGTCGTACATCTGGCATCATAAATGATTCAAATCTTTTGTGAATATCTGCGCATTACCACTGCGCCTACGTTGAATAAATCGTCGAGCCTATCATCTTTGTTGTTGCCGGCCCTTAGCCCCTCTCCAGATCGTCTTTCTGCGCCGATCCTTTTCCATTTTGCACCTCTCCTGACGCGTTGGTTCGGATTGCGTGACTACGTAAAACAACGAGCAGTCTAGTTCACTTGCTACGAGCTGAGGGCATGCCGGCAGTGGCCTTGCGCTGACCTCCGGGTTACGCGACAGCCGAATAGCGGTGCCGGTGTTTCAACATGACCTACTTGTCGCTTGTTGTGGTTTGACACTGATTGCGACAGAGGGGTGAGGTGTTTTTTGTAGTGGGTCTAATGCGCAGATAACGATTCGTTGGAGATGGACTGCGTCCTGCTTGTGCGGGGGTTGGATTTTTTGTGGTGTTGCGGAAACGACGCATTTCATACCAAACCAAGTTTGTTGGGCGAATTTCGTAAACGCGGCTTAGATAAACGTTGCATACTGTCCTGTGTGAACAACGTTGCCGCTTTCACTGAACATAGGTTCGCGACGCAAAAGCCACTAAGAGTTTCTATTTCCTGGATAATAGCAGATTTTGACTGAGCTCGCGCCTTTTCATTGACGATTTTTTAATTGAGTCGATCTTGCGTGGAAGCATCTTATTTTGTTACAATGCTGTTGACTGGTTCTTTGATAATTGTCACTGCGGGAGTTTGGCCGTCTCTTCCTGTGGTGATGGTCTCATCCGCCCACAGGCCTCGAACCCACAATGAAAAGAACTTTATGTAGACATTGGGGTATTTTTCTGAAAGAGACCAAAGGGGTGATTAGTAATATTAAAGAATGAAAGCTTAATTTCACCCTTAAAATGTTGCTTCAAAAATAGTTTCCTTACACTTTCAGACTTTTTTCCGGTTCCAGACTCGGCAAAACTATGCTGGCGTCAAAGTTCACGATAAGCAAATGTATAAACTTGCCGTGATCCTGATAGGTTCAATCACGTGCTAATTGCTGTCCCCGAACTTTGTTTCCAACTTATAATCGTCCGAAGCTGGCTGCGCAACAAAAATGCCGTTGCTCTTTTTTTCTGTACTTGCGCAAAGCAAGCTACCTCAGATTAATGGAAGTTTTATTCCGCATTCCTGTTTACGTGAAACTGTTTGTTTTTGCTGACCAAGAACTAGACGTCCTTTTCGTGATGGTTGCTTTGTGACCTCCTGACCCTACCGCCTGTATATCTGCTTAAAAGAGACGCGCGCAGTGTCGGTATGCGACGGCTCAGTGAAGCCGGTATGTTCCGCTGTGCTGGCGAGCGACCCTGCTGCCGCCCTGGTGTTCTTCAATGGTCGACTGCTGTTCCTTGACTTCTGGTTGTAGCGAAAAACTCGACACCGGCGTTGTGGCCACCTTTGTGTTGAGACTCTCATCAGCCTTTCTCCTAAACAGCGGAAGGTGCCATTGTTTTCGTTTATATTTTCCTCCAGTGTGATCGCGTAATTAGTTGGTTTGATGCAAAACTCCTTTGTTTCGTTTGAAAGCGTCAGTTTTCACTCCCAGCTTAGAATAGCATGTCGTCAGCCTTTCTTGACAGTTTAAAATTGAAAAGCCTGTGGATGTAATTCAAATTTAGTACCTAGTCGTCACAGACAAAACGCTAATAGTTTGAAACTTTTGCGCAACTTGAGGTGGCCGCCATTTTATCGCTTCGTTTGATTCCAGGGTTTCTTCCGTCGGAGCGTGCAGAAGAACATGCAGTATACCTGCCACCGCAACAAGAACTGTGAAATCAACAAGTCGACGCGAAGCCGCTGCCAGTACTGCCGCTTGCAGAAATGCTACCAAGCAGGAATGCTGAGAGAATGTAAGTTGCTTTTTCGACTAAACAGCGCAAAAGTTGCGACGCCTTAAATCGTGTGCTGAAAAGTATAGGCGTTTGTTCCGACGCGTGATGAAACCTTAGTTTTCTTTCAACGTTGTTGAAACCTGCTCGTCCCTGCCGGATCATGTAAACACGCTGTGAAATCTCTGTGATTGGGTGGTGTGCGAGTCTGAATACGTGCATACCGCTTTCTCGTTACATGGTAGCCAGTGAGAATTGCGGAAGTCTTTCAGCAAAAAAGGTGCCCCGAAAAACGGGACAGGACGATGCCAGCCTCGCTGCAATGTTAATTTGCAATCTTGCTGTACATGATATGTCGCCGTGTGTTATGTTTGCTAAGTACACACAGCGACTCCAAGTTCTGTGTTGATGACGTCAAAACTCGCACTTTTAAGCCACGGATGACCGTTTCTGCTGTTTGCGCAGAATAAAGTTTTTTGAACCGTGTTGCTTCTGTCGTAGATGTTTCGTTTTGCGTTTTGAGCCCAACAAATGTTGACTCAAAAAGATCTTTTCCATTTGTATTCCAAGCATTGTTCACGCTTCGCAATCGACCCGTCCAGTGTTTCTAAGGTGTTTTGAAGAAGACCGAAACGGTTTCTCAAACTGTCTCTAACATACAGTAGAAACTCGCTTTACTTCCCCCATCAAAATACACCAAAACCTTGCTTTACAACCATCTCCGTATTCAGATGAAATAGTTGCGGTCTCTCAATATCTTTGCGGTTAGCAAGGTGAAACCTTCAAAAAACCGTGGACCTGTCACCAGAAAGTGCGCTGGTTAAGGTTGAAAGTTGATCTGGAACAATCCGAGCTCTGTCTGATGAAAAGCACGAAACGTTCGTGCAGCAAGGTGGCCACCTAGCGACAGTTTTTCATGCAGCGATGTGCTTCAATCGCAAAAGTGAGACATGTCATTGTGGACTTGCCGACGTCATCCATCCGTCGCCTGTTGCGTCGCTGACTGACGTCATTTTCGCCCTGTGTCGCGCAGCGGTGCGGAACGACAGGAACAAGAGGCGAGGAAAGGAGAAGGACGCGAAGAACGGATCTGACGCCGGCAGCCCCGTCGCGTACGAAGAGGTCTCGTGCACGCCGGAGATAGAGTCGTTGATACACATGGTTTCCAAGTTCCACATCGACACTTTTCCGCTCACGGATCGTCTCAATAAATACAACGTGGTAAGAGCATTTGATCCGACTCTGCGACGCTGTTTTCTTACCAAGCTGTTTTAAATTTTGGTGGGAAATTCCTGGTTTTCTTTTTAACTTTGAGAAATTAAACGTTATGTCATTTATCCGAATTGCAACTACGCCAGAACCCCCGAAAAAGGTGGGCGTGGCATGCGGAGTTGCAAAACTCATGGTATAGTATCCATATGGTTTGAGTCAAAGAAATCCAGGCAATCCTTACATTTCGTGGCTAGCATTTTTTCTTTTTCTGACAATGCTGAAGTAGTTCCTTTCACTTTGTCTCTATTTGCTTCCGATTAACTCTGTACAAGACCAGAAAGGCTGACGAGCTTTCAAAATATTAATCAAGAAAAGCACTTCGCATACACTGACCAGTTTGTTGATTGCCCAATGTTTCTTGTAAAGCTTTTGTTATTGTAAGCAAGCTACTAACCGTTACCGTTGCTTTCTTCTTCCTTTGCATGCACCCTCTTATTATTAATTACTCAATGATTGCTCGTGAAATGGAAATGACTATAGAATGCTACTGGCAAAATGGTAATTGCATGGTGAGCTTGTGGTATGGCTGACGCTTGTTAGATAATGTATTCTTGTTCTTGCTCGTGGTGTCTCAAACAAAAGTCCATTGCTGTCCAAGATCAGTTAAAAAAAACAATGCAAGTAACTTCATCACGATCTGTAGTAACCCAAATGCGATTTGCGCGTATCTCCGGCAATTTTTTTCAACCAACTTCTGGCATTTGGCGATGGAAGTTGTAGTGAATTCAAGGATTCGTTTAAATATTTGTGCTTCTGGTGAAGCCAGCTTTTTGCAAAAGTTCAAAAAACTCTGGCGAATAATTCATCGATATATGCTATAGTCTCAGTGATGGAAAATGTTCAGGATTCAACGGTTGGTGCATTTTGGCATTTGCTTGAAATGCTTGTGGTGGCAAAGTATCGGAATGGTGCGTTGAAGTAATTGTCACCAATCGCCGTCTCCGACACAATCACGCCTGCTTTTGCCCGCCTTGTGTAATTTAGTTCGCGCCTATAATTGGCGTTTCAATTGCATTTGTAGTAATAATTTGTATTTGTCGCTGTTTCCTCACCTGTTTGCCCCGCAATTATACCAATTACTTCACAAAAACCCGCCCCCTTTCCCGATCTTTCAACCCCAGCCGGAGGCAGTAACACCATCACCGGTCATCGGCAAACCCACAGATACCAAGCTGTGGGAAAAATTCGCTGAGCTCTCCACGAAGTCCATCGTGAAGATTGTGGAGTTCGCGAAGGGGATTCCCGGCTTCCAGGATTTCACCATCGCCGATCAAATCACACTGCTCAAATGCGCCTGCCTGGAAGTTCTGGTTCGTAAGATATGTGAAAATATATAGAGTAGATGTGCGTGTGCGTTTAAGTCTTCAAAGCCAGTTAATAGTGATTCTGAAGATATTTGAATGGTGAAAAAATGTCAAGCAGCTGAAAATCAGGTTAATTTTTATCTTTTTCCTTTAAAAAAAACAAGGTTTGGGGAATAGTTGCCTTCGTTTATCGAATTCAATTCAGGGAATCTCCCTCGTAAGCCGAGGTCCCAAAACTGGCCGAAAAACATTTAAATTGTTAAATTTTGTCTCCGTTGTATTGCTGTTTACCCAAGTTGCGTTTCGCCACCTTGAGGTCCCAGCTTACATGCCTCATGCAGTCGAAGCGTCTTTGAATGGTCGTTCGCACCCGGTACCATGGGCATTCTCTAACAAAGTGGTTTTCAATCTAGTGTCGCGATCCCCAGAGGTGTCGCGAACCATTTTTGAGGGGTCGCGACTAGATACTTCATGTACACAGCCATATTACATTTGCTTTATTCGAGTTTTAAATGGGGGTCGTTGGGTTATTGGGCTATAGTGGGTTGCTGTGGAGAAAAGGTTGAAAATCACTGCAGTCTGACAATAGTATCCGACACCTTCATGTTATCGATGATTACTCAACGCGTCCGCCTTTTCAATTGAATGAATTGTAAAATCTATGACACATATTCTACATCGAGCAAGTGTGTGGCCTTGTAGTACTGCAAATCGCTGTCTAAAGAATTCAGCTGCCGACCACAGAAGGCGAAACGAAGTGGAATTGTTACCACCCGTTTTACATCTTTCCTTGCATTTGCGCAACGGAAGAGTTGATCTCTAAAGCTGTTTTTGATGTCGGGTTTTCCGGTTTTGATAAACGATTTTCTATGCACGGCGGGGTTTTCCCTTTTCTGGAACTATCCATATTCGTGCAAATTATGCGAAATTCAGACCGTTTCCTTATTTCTTTTCACTGGATATTTTCTTCTTCTGATAGAGAAGTATTTGCTTCGCACAGTTTCTCAGGATCTGTTCACGCTACTCGCCTGATCAAGATTCGATGACTTTCTCCGACGGACTGACGTTAAACAGAAAACAAATGAAGATGGCCGGCTTCGGGCCGATCACTGAGCACGTAAGTTCGGCATTGCCCTATCCCTGAGCCACTGCTCACTCCTGTACGTTGGCTATATAACCATTTCTTTACTGCAAGATGACATTCACGCGTTTTGGTCTTTTTTCAGTAGCATTCTTTTGTAAAATTTGGTTGATAACATTATAGTTATCAGCAGGGCAAGTTTTTGTTGCAGTAAAAAAGTGAGAGAGTTGCATTTATTATCAACGAAAGTTTTTATTTATGCACTGTATGTTGCATTTATGCGCACATTTGACTGCGAAAGACTTGACACAACCTATTTTCGTTTGTGCGGACTTGGCCAAAAGCCAAGATTGTCCGCAGTTCCACCTCTATTTGAGTTCGGGCACTGTCGCACTTGGCTGGGGTTGTAAAACTTCTAGCTTGCAAACCAACTGTTTCGTCATAGATAACATTGAGACGCAGCTAATCCGCCATATAGCTCTTTTTCGTGCAATCGAGGTGAATGGACCTGAACTGAAATAGTTTTGTAGTATTTTTTTTATTACACTTTTACAGTTTGCGTAATACTTGATAAAAATTGCAGTAAAAAGTTGCACGTAAAAATCGAAAAAGTTGCAATATAAAATTCCTGGAAA
>JGI24021J15306_10000029_pt1 | contig 52281 bp, 37 predicted proteins | sample Ectturendosymbi1_FD_15306 | JGI IMG/M metagenome (IMG submission 15306)
TGCTGTTCAAACGAAATCGAGCCCTTCATGAACTCTAACAGTTTCCAAATCATTAACTCTAACAGTTTCCGACTGCTAAATGAGTGAATTTACTAAATTAAGTGTTTTAGTGAAATGCATCTTTGCGCTCATTCTTGTTTTAGTCATTTTCATACATCCTAAATATAGAATACGAAAAAATTGTGTTGATACGTGTGCTAGGCATGGTAGAGGGGCGATGGAAATTTGTTTGTAGGAAAAGGGGGCGCTAGCTAAAAAAAGATTGGGAAACACTGGTTTAACAGAATCAACAACATTGGTACCTGCTGTGAAGGCTGAAAATGTATCCAAAAAATTTGTTTTCAAATCAAACCTTTGCATTCGCGCAAAGCACTTGCATGCAATCTCTGTAAACAAAACGCTTCTTCAAGAATCACACAATGTGGTAGCCAGTTGCTATCAACTCTCTGTAACTGCTGTAAAGCTTTAAGAAACACACATCTAAAGAGCTATTCAAGCTCACCCCATGGATGTTTCACTGTAATTCTGAATTCATACCGTCGATGAAGGCTACTGACCAGCAGTTCTGTTGTCTTTAGAATGCCGATGCTTATTATGCTGTGCTGGTGAAAGCTTGCTTTTCACAAAAATAAGCACAAAGGAGTAAAAGGGAACAACGTATCAAGCATTTTTAATTGTAATGAAAAATTTCGTCTGCTCAAAGACATTTTTGTATGCTACACTGCCTGACAATCAGATTCCGTGAAGTTGTGGAACCCTGGTCTGTGGGAACCGAAACACTTTCCATGTTTTTGTACGCTTGCCGCACAACATCAATCGAGTGTTGTGACAGACAGCGGTTTTAATCAATATTTTTTGCTTTTGATGTGAAATCAACTGTCATGTTGCGTTAAGAGTTTTTTTGCTCTGTTTAAATCTCGGTCTGTTGACGTCATGGCTTGGAAAAATTCATTACAAACTTTGTTAGACCTGTTGTGACACCCACGGTCAAAAAACAGTGATGTGTTGTCCGAATGTTTTGACAAAACAGTGGCTCCATAATCTCAGAATGTCACCTTGCTGACAGCAGACTGAAGCTATTTGTCTTTTACGAACACATTTTCTTAAAGTAGCCATGATACCTTTACGACTGCACCACTGGAAACATTCTCTTCTTCATAGTTATTTAAAAACAACTTTGACAGTTTGTTCACGTTTGTAAACGGGCTTCCGTACTTGGTCAGTTCTTAGAAAATGGTTTTTAGTCAAGCTTCTAATCTTCATTCGCGAATTGCTCGCATATTTGGAAGAATGTTGCTTTTTTCTTGGCACGCTTTTCACGTCCTTTGTCTTCGTCGTTGCGACGGCGCATGTCTACTAGGATTATGCTAAGTGACATCACAATCCGTCTTTGGTGCGGGCAGAGAGGAAACGTTCACTTCTTGGGCGTTTCTAAATAGAGAGCTTGTTGTTCTACTTTTTGTTACTTCCTTCAACGTGTGAGGTCGATGACGTCACACTCGGCAATTAACAAAACGCCGTTTCACATCCGTCGCAGTATTTTCGCAAACCGGTTGCCGGCAAACCGTGATTGAAAGAACTTTTAATATGAAATGCAGTCAATATCTGTCGTCGCCTCCCAAAAAATGTAATTGATTGAAGTCAGCAGAGCAGGTGGCAAGCCCTGCTTTTGAATGAGTGGCGCTATTGCTACAAGTGGCCTACATCTGCACTTGTTTCTTCTCATGCTGGTTACCTGCTCATTTGTAGGCTACTTTGCGTGTTGGGCGCTTTGTTATTTCAAGACTGTGCTCAGTGCACTACAAAAACCTCTCGAAACTTACTTTGATTGAATGAAGTTAAAAACTCGATTTCTTTTATCATTGAATGCGTTAATGACGCTGCCTTTTGCCGGTCAATCAAAAGCACAACGTCATCCGGCTAAGTGCGAAGCAAAGCTTCGATTTCCGCAACATGCCCTCCAAGCACAAATAAGTCCTTGAAAAGTTAGAGCAATAGCTCCTTAAAAAACTATCTTTAAAGCAGATAACTTGATCCTCCATTTCCTTTTCATTTTTTATATGTTCACTTCACCTTGGCACTCCCGCTTCCCAAAATGGACTGTGTGAGCATCATAGTTTCGGTAGCATTACACATGAAATTCTTCCTACGTTTTTTTTTTTAAAAACTGGATTTTTGGAAAAATTACTGCTAACTAAAAACCACGAAAACCGAGATAAATATAATGCTGCAATTAAAAATGTCAAAGCTAATCAAATACAAGATCGCAAACAAAAACCACCTGCAAGCTTATCGTTACAATTATCATTTTCACTGGCACTAACATTGTCAATTGCGCTGGTACGAAAAACTAGCATCTGAATTTTGTGTCATCACGGTCATAATGTTTCTTGAACAGAATGCAAGAATAAGGAATCATTCCATCGTTTCAGTATTTGATTTAAGATACTGTCACCGACTTTAACCAGCGACCTGATTGAGGCCGTTATTGCCACGCGCCAGATACGCTCTCGCAGAATTCCAGACTATTTTTTTCGACTTGAAAGCAAGCAAGCTTCATTGCCCATCGCGCCACGCTGTCCTCATTTACGTGACCTCATCCCCCTATGCTGCGGAAGCGGCATAGTTTGATTGATCGCGCACGGCTAGCCCGCATCAAAGCAACTGGCCTCAGTCTTTTTCCGCGACTAAGTCGACCAACAGCACGTAAGCAGATAGTGCAATTAAATACCCACTTGTCAAAAACCGAGGCATAACAACCAAGACAGCAGCACCCTCCTTTTGTTTACTTGCCGATGACATCGGTAGCTTATCGAGGCTTATCAGGGGCTCCCAACAAACTCTTGCAACTGTCGGTTTTGATCGGAGGCGAACGGCTTACCTACTTCGGTTTGTCAGCGGTACTGTCAGCAGCATATCGATCAGAAAGCAAGTAGTAACCCATACTCTTATCGCTGCTGGCGTGGTTTCAAGTTATGACAATGTTTGCAGTCTCCTTGGTCTGGTTCGCACTAAAAAGAAACCGAAAAGATTGATTTTCCCCATGGCGTGCATCTTGGTTAATCGAGCCTACAACCAGTTTCTAGTTAGAAATCGATTGTGAAGTTCTTTAGGCTTAGAACTATGATTTCACAATCTGTATGTATTACCAATGACGTTAGTATCTGAGCAGTAACAAGAGGGCACCGTGACTGCTTTCAGATTTGCTTCCTTAACAACTTCCGAGCTCTTGCATTCTCCTCAATACGTTTCAATTATGCCATCTGTCAAGACGTTTACAAAGTGTCAGCGCATTCATTCAAAACTAGAAAACGTTGAGATTTTACCATATTTAACGTTGCCTATGTCATAAACCCTTCCACTTTCATGTTACTTTCCCTATTGAAACTTGCCAACTCCATATCTTTTATGAAATTACATGTTGATTGACAAAACGTTTTATTTGCTTAGAGCTTGCCTCAGCAAAACAACCCTGATCCTAGAGCATAAGTGCCTACAGTGTAAAGTTGACGTTTTTAATGGAGTACTCGCAGCTGCAGAGCTGAGCAGAAATTGATGTTTGGTTGTCAAATGAAAACCTTAATTTCGATATGTTTAACCTCTGTAAATTTTGAATNCAGTTTTGTCTGATANAATAAAAAAATTGTTTTGTAGAATACGATATAACATAAAAAATATACTGGAAATGNTAATCATTAGCTTTGATACGTTTTTCCTCAGGGAAAACTCCGTTTCTGCGAGTAACGGCTCCAATGAAAGATCAAAACGCGATATCTGGAGACAAGATCCAATTTAGGTGCAAGGTGGAAGGCTGGCCCAACCGAAATCTCACCTACACTTGGTAAGTGGCGTGAGTTTCAGCTATTTTTCTGACGGAGAATTAGTTTGAATAAAAGTTAGAGGGTTTTGTCTCATGCACGCTTCCTATCACCGATGTTTTTCACCTTGGTTTTATTGCAAACGATGTCAGTTTGCGAAAAGGCAGTGCCAAATGTACTGCAACAAGGCTTCGTACAGTCAGCTGGGCAAAGGATGAAGGCATGAAAGGAACCTTTCCACAACAGTGCGGCGCAGGCAGTGACCAGTAACTGAGCTTCCAAGAAGCTTTCCGCCTCCTTCCAATGCAACACAGCTGTGCGATAAGCGATTGTTTAGAAATTTAGTTTAATTTGATCCGCGCTAAGAGCCCGCTTACGAGACCGCTAGCAAACGTAATTCGTCGCTTAAGAAAGATTATCCAGTTTTTGCAATAATTTTAATGCGATTTTACTTGAAAGGAAATGCTCAGTAGCCCACGCTCCCAATAAAAAGTATGATTGATGTGATTGGTGTCCTGGCTTGCAATCTGACAGGGAAGGACTGTCAGTTTGACTGCATAATCCAAATATCGGCAGGCATACTGGTCGTTTGCTTTGGATTATGCATTAATAACGGAAGTAGCTAGGAATTCGCTTCTCCCAACCTCATGGCGCACTCGCAGGCTATAGGTAAGGATCTGTATATTTTTCAACATATAATCCTGGCATTAGAAGGGACGGTGATGTGTTTCGACGATGATGGCGTTTTGTGGTTGTACAGTTCTTTTCAAACGAGCTTAGGCGCGATGAGGACGTAATAACACAGTTGAAATATGCGTTGACGCAGTTATGGTTTGCTGGTATCACAGGTAAGTACAACAGCGGTCAGTTAAACTTTTCCTCGCCACCTGATTTATTTTGACTCTTTTCAGTTAATCTGTGTTTTGCTGAAACAAACCACTGAGCGGCCACCGTCCGTCTGTTAACTTCCAAGCAGGATTAAGCTTACCCTCGCATAAACAAGCTTGGCTTAAATCTGCTTTGGGATGGTCTTAGCAAACCTGCGAACAATAGCTTTCGGTTTGTATTGCAATTTCCAGGTTCCCTGCGGAGTCGATGACTTGACGCGCAGTGTTCCCCGAAAGATTTTACACCTTTGTCAGTTATTCCCTGTTGCCAAGAACCACCACAATCTTCACACCGAGAGCAATTTTCACTCTCTTTATCGCAGTTGTGTTTCCAGTGGCCAAAATTAATAACCTGAAGAAGAAACGCAAGACCCAGTTAAGTCTTCCATTTTGGCAAAAAGCCGGAAGCAGTTCAATGTTTAAAAAACGACTCTCAACCTACAGCATCCCGCATTCATTTTAAAGTACCACCAGCGTTTGCGGCACACCATCTTTGGTGTGGCACGTACACAAACTTCTGATGTATTTACACGTAAACAGTTGCAGTGCATTCAATGCTATTTTTTTTCGGCAGGGGTGTTGTTTCAGCAACAAATAAAGCAAGTCTCTGCGTTTTCTAAATGAAGCGTGAGTGCCTAACATGCCGCTTTATCTGTTTGCAAAACGCTCGTCTGGCGAAAAAAAACAAGAATTCTCGTGTGGATAAGCAACTCGGCTGCTGGTTTGAAAACACTTGGCAAATCGAGCGTCTGACACGCTTCGGGCACAAATGAAATTGGAGAGAAGAAAAACCAGCACTGGTGTTTTGCAAAGCGTTCTGAATTACGACAAGAGGTTACGCACATGCCGAGCAGGCTATATGCTCCTAGAGCAGGATTTCTTGTGTCTGCGCTTGGTTGTAGGCCGACAAGGAACCACTTTAGAAACTTGTTTTATGACTTTGATTAGATGTCATAAAGCAGCAGAGAGTTGCTTGACGAACAAGCCAATTTTAAGACGTGTCTCACCACAATTCGAAATTACATTACACCCGCATTGAAATGGAATGCTTATTCAACGATATAACAATATATTGGGCTGAAGATTCAATTAATCCTTCATAAAGCAACAAACAATCCGAGTTTCTTCCGAGCGAAAGAATCTATAAAGATTGACGACAGTCTTAAAGATTTTGGATCTTGACCGAAATTACTTGCAATGACTTCTTTTGAAAACAACAGAGTTATTTTAGGCCATTCATGAATTGCATGTTTGGAGGCAATTTAAAGTAACATGTCTACATCTGCACACATGATGTCTTCCACCCATCTTTGAAAATAGCTTACGCTTCTTGCATTTTCGGCGTGCTTGTGACGGAATAAAACAAACTTTCTTGAGCAGTGAATGCATCACGGGCCGGGTTCTTTTCTGTACGTCCCGTTATACTGAAAGCGAAGACTTGGGATGCGGCATGTCGGTTGCCAGTCACAGGGGAAGCAAAATCCGTAGTTGCTTGCTAGCTTTGCCCGCCGAAACCGGCGTAATACGGTACGTGGACGTCGGAGACGTCGTCCACCAGCTGATGCGGGCAACGGTAATTGGCGCCTTTTGGTGACGTTGGCGGTTACTTGAGGTCAGTTGTACCAAGCTCAGTACGGATTAGGTTCAGAGGAAAGTCAAACAACATATCAGCACTGTTTGAAATTGAGTCCTCAAATGGATTACCGCAAAGCCTTTGCCATGCAGCTAAGAGTACTTGCCGTGAGAAGACAAACTGAACAGTTTTGATGTTTGGAATTTCACATCTCAGCTAACATTTTTTCCTAATGACTGTGCAGCCTGTCTGCTGCCGTGTAAAGTTGCTGCTTTGTCTTTCCTTTCGACTACAATGGCGTTCATTTTTCTGATTGCAAATCCTCAACAATAGGTCGTACCAACCTTCGCGGTCGGGTTGTCCTGTTACAGAGCATGTTTTGGTAATTGTTGCAAAGGCAACAAAGCCGCGAAATATTATTGTGAGTTTATCACCAGCTGGGGCGCTTCGAGCGAGGGGCCTGCATCAGTTTTTCATGCTCTATTGTTTGCGACTTCGGTTCCGCTTTCTTTCCACGGTCTCTGTGTTTGTCATCCGCGCTGTACGTGCTTGGAGTCGAAAATCAAGCTGCACGCAGTTTGGTAGTGCTGGGAGCGGTAACGTGGTCTTCAGCGCAAAAGTGCATGTCTATGGTTTGGCGTGCTGACTACAAGTTTCTAAATCCATGCAGCAGTTGCAGTAACGAGATTTATGGTCGAATTCACCGGTATACACATTGAGACTTTTCTTACCCAGTGGGAAATCAACGATTGTTTCCCAAGAAGTGGGCTATTTCTTCGGTGGTCAAAGAGGATGCAGGGATTTTTACAAGAGCGGAGGCGACTTTGAGTGACCTTACTGCACCGTTCTTAACTTGCTACTTGTTTGGCAAAACTATTTACCGAACTGCTCGAAATAGCCAATGTGAAAACTTTTGTAATAGTAAACGCATGTTCAGACATCATGCTCTCGCGAACGTCAAACGGAAAGTTTTAAAATAGGGAAAAATAAATACTGATCTTTCTGATTTTTAAAACTTTAAACAGTGACCTAGCGGCCCGCTGCCTTTGAACTAGGGAACGTGACTAATGCCACTGTGACCTTAGCATTCATAGCAAAGGAGAAGTTTGCATCCATTCCGATATCCATATGTATCATCGCTGGCGCCACCCATGCTCCCAAAGTTACGCTTCCACCTGTTAGTGCATGTCATGTAAAGACGTATAACCGAATAACCTTACTTTTGCTGTGCATGGATTTTACATCCGTATACGCCACGTACTTCAGTTACCAGTTCACGATTCGAAGTGCTGAACTCATGAGATCTGAGAAGTACGCAACAGTGAAATCCAGGGCGAGGCTGGAACAAAAAAATTAATGGTCGGGCGGAGCATATTTAGGGAAAATCACACGGCATTGCAACACGTGACGAAACAAACAAACAAACAATGCATAATTCATATCTCAGGTTCGCATCGCTAGAAATCTTGTACGTCAGCCTTTCGCTGCTGGTAATAACAGATGGCTTTTTTTGTTCCTGTTCCTCCAACAATTGCCTGATGCTCTGCCTTCAGGTACAAAGATGACCTCGTGCTCGACCCGATGTACGACCACCGCTTGTCAATCACCAGCAGGAGTTGGGGATCACGGCTCCGAATGATCGACGTGTATACATTGGACTCCGGCCGTTATCGATGCGAGGCATCGAACGGGTGGCGACGAGTGGAAACAGTAGCAACTCTCACGGTTTCTTTTAGTGAGTACCGACTTCTTTTTTCCAGTGTTTCAGCACTTGTTGCAACCATGTGGGTCGAAAGGATTTTTTCCAGGGGGGGAAAAAGTGGATTTTTCCAGGAGGTGGCCAAAAGGATTTTTCAAGGGGTCCAACGGTGGTGTAATTTCATTTATTTCATTTCACTAACTCGAAACTAAGAGAAAAACAAAATTCTAATGAAATTTAATAGAAAAATATCAAATTTCAAGATCCAGGAGGAAAAGGACCCCCTCCCCTTCTCCGACGAACATGACTGCAACATATCATATGTCGCAGTTCTACCTTGAAACACTTTTCCTGTAAAGTAAAATCCAAATACTGAATTTGATTCAAACTAGTCGAGTACATTTAAATGCAATTTGACTTATTATTGCATTGTAGGCTGCCCCAGATATAGCGCAGTCCTTTCGGCACTCATTCGGTAAAAACTTTCGCAATCTTGAGTTTGAAATTTTCGCTTCCAGCACATTGTTTCCTGGGTTCAGGACGTGCCTGGTCTTGGTATGCACACACCCAATTTCAAAAATAGAGATGCTGCCCCGCTCAAATCGATTTTCGCGATACGTACATTCGTCCAGCCGATTCGGAAAAGGTCAGAACTGCCAATCTGCGCAGCATGAGCTGAGAAGCTCACTTGACGAATGCCGATCTCAAGCAGCAGATAAACTGCAATGCTTGTTTTTCGGTGACCTGACACGCAGTGCAGTGGTTCAGGGTCAAGTCGCGAGGACTGAGAATTTTTGCAAGGCGACCTTGGGAATAAGGGCGGTGGTTTTGCTAAAGACGCAAATAGGAGGAACTGCTCGAAAGTTTTGTTTACAGTACACAATACGTTTACGCAAACACAATAGCCAAACTTGGGCGAGATGTTGTTTAAAACAGACCAAATGAATCATTACAACATAATTGTAGAAGTGTTGTTATTATACAGGGTTCAATTTTTCTAGTCAGCCTCAAGCAAATGCAATGGAAATCTTCATTTGATTTGCTCGAATGATGCCACTTACTTAAAACTCTTGAATGCTGCAAAAGACCAAAGGTTTTGTTGGTTACATTAATGCCTCTCGCTGCAACCTGATCCTTCTAATGATGAAGCTTAAGACTAAATAAGCCTATTTGTATCTATGAAAGGTCGCCGGCATAGTCCATAATTGGGCGATCTCCTTATAGTAGAAATTTAATCTTCTATAAACTTCCATTTATGGCCACGAACTTATTGCAGTTCCAGTACGCTGCGGTTTTGCAGCAATGCAGCGGCAAATTGTCCAAAATGCTCCCTGTTGACAGCATTCTGCCATGGCTTAGCTCGGTAAAGAATTTTCGAACATCGGTCAGCAAACACAGCAACTTGTCCCATCAAATGGCAATCACGAGAGACAGGGGACCTGTATCTTGTCAAATCGTATGTAGCAACTTGCAAATTTGCGAACGTACTACTGGACGTTACGTCTCTAGCGATTTGCAGAAATTTGTGCAGAGTGATACTAGTTACTTCCGGCTTAGTTTGCTGTGTTATCGTCGACACAGCAAATAGTATGTAATTCTTGTTGTTAATAAACCACGTAATGCGAGACCACTCACGCTTGACGAAAGCAAGGCCTTAAAATACCTTTTCAAAAAGTAAAATACCTTTTCAAGAAGGCTAGTCACACAACTGCTGCATTGGATATATTCGCTTCTCTCTGCGCAAAGGTCGTATATCTTCAATAGCTTGAAACTTGTCAGCACTGAAATTCTTTCATGTGTGGACTCTGCTGTGTGCAATCGTGTCAGCGGTGAAGCTGCACGACTGACCAGCAAACGGTCGGCTTATTGCACAGGTCTGAATAATTTGCAATCAGATGCTATCACTACCAAGCTGCAACTTCAATGCTCAAAGAGCTTGAATTGAGCAGTCATTCCCAAGAACGCTGTTTCTCAGTCCGCACAAAACGGTACACAACAACATCGTCACTATTGCCAGCGAATCCAAATATCTGCGCCAAGTCGCGTCATAACCTTTGCAGCAATTATGGCGGCAAGCTACGCCTTCAATTCTTGTACGATAATAATAATAATCTTTATTACACGTTTGGCATTTCCTGCGCTCAAGGCCGTAAAAGCCGCGAGCAGTGACCGGCACAACAGCTCCCATTTCCCGTGGCCGTACCCGACGGCGTCCTGGCCACAAGCAGTTAATCTTGAAATCTCAGTGATACGACAAATCCTTTGGCGTCGACGCACACCACTCGGCAAGGCGTACGAAATTCAAAATACTGTTACGGCTCTAATACATTAGGCGCCGGGCTGGTTCGTTTTCTTTTCGCAGTCCGTATTTCGCTGTTTTCGCAGTGTTGTTTGTGCGGATTTGTTCTACTCGTATTTTTGTGAGTACCTGATCAACTGGGACGGTGCGGCAATAACGCGCGTGGGAATAAATTTTTTTTGCATTTCTCCATTCCTGACAAAACGGCTGTCCCTTAAAATCTTCGCAATAAACGTATGCAGTCACTGTAAAGTTTTGCCTTGAGCTTGACCTGCAACATTCCACAATCGACGCAGCTGGAACAGTTTTATTTGCATTCGCAGAGACGCCTCCGCCTTTGAAAGATAATGAGAAGCCGACTTTGTAAGTATTGCAACCCGAGTGTTGTCTGCTGTTTTTAAGGAATCGGTTTTTCGCGTAGCTTCCGCCCTGTGCTGAAAGAAATGAAATTAGCACCTGGTTATTTACGTGGAAGCTTTTGTCTGCCAAGCACGTGGCGAGAGCAAGAACCGCAATGCTGCAAAAAACTTAAAACAGCTTTCATAAACTTCGTGACTTATCTGACAGGTGAATCAGCGATGTGTCGCAGAAAATGAATGTCTCATCGTTGTTGTAATTTGACCGTTTTTGCGCAGCGGTGCTTTCAATAAGAAATTATTGACGTGTGTGTTTTTGTTTGAAGATTGAGATTTTATAAATTTGCGACTGACTTTGTTTCAGAAAAATGCCGACTGGGCACTGCGAGAAATACAGCGGGTTTGTTTGCGCCAAATATCTTCGGGGAATGAGCGTTTTCGTCGATCCCTTCCAGTACCAGAGCGAAATGAACAACCAGATCAAGATGGCACTGAGCAAAATTTGTGAGTATGACAACGGAATTGTCTCGTTCAGTGTTGCACTAATTGATTTCATTCAAACAATAGGATTACAAAATATTGAAACCCACAGAAAAATATTATGTAAATTATTTGACGTGCGCAATTGCTTAAGCTTTCAGAACTTACCGCGCATTACAATAATGAACGTGGAATGAACGTTTAGCAAAACAAGGCCGGGAGTTAGTTTTGCAAAGCCGATAAAAAGCAAAAAAGAAGCAAAACAGTAATTTTTCCTCCGCAGCTTCATGTCAGGACGCTGCAAGTTTCTTGAGCTTCGGAACTCCTGCACTGTGTTGTGTTGATTCGTATGTCTGCTTGAAACCGCAAACAACAAACCCGACACAGTCTGATAAAATGCATGTGCGTTACAGCAAATCCATCAAAGTTTTCCCAGCGGTGTCAGCGGTTTCTTCTGCCAGCCTTTTGTCATTTCGTATTCCCACAATGCAATGCGTCCAGCGACGGCCAGAAAGCCTCCCCTGGCGCACGACTATGTCGGGAAGATTGTGAGCTCTTGAAAAGCGACACCTGCCGGAACGAATACCTGCGGAAAGACAACGACGTCTTTATCAAAGTAAGCATCGACTCTGTCGTTTTCCTGTCAAATTCGCCATGGTTTAGGACTTCTCGTTGATTTTATTTGATACAGAAAAGACGGTATTCTCTGCAGGTGTCATTGGGAAAATTATCTGCAAACACTGTGACATCCAACCTTATGTTTCTTGATTTTAAAACTTTTTATAAAAACAGTAGTTTTTTAAGTAACGTTTCTGTTTCAAAAAACTTTTTAACTTGCACCTCATCCCAGTGGCACATCCAGCCCAAAATTTTGGGGGTTCCAAATCGTTTGACTTTAAGCGAAACAACAGCATTTTGTTTGGGACACCTCCTCTCAAAACACCAAATAACAAGACATGCTAACAATTTTGGGGGCATGACCCGCTTGCCCCCTTCTGGCTACGCCAACGCCTCATCTAAGAAAGTTTTTTTTTCGTTTTTTTTGCAGGAGCTCTTCAACACCGCCGACTGCTCCAAACTGCCGTCAGTGACCGAAAACCAGTGCGTCAGGATCGGGATTCCGGACCCCGAAAGCAGGGAGCAACGTTACCATGGGAACGGCGTAAATTACCGAGGAACAATCAGCGTGGCCGAGTCAGGAAGAACGTGCCAGGCGTGGCCGAAGCGCATGGCGAAAAAGGCGAGTACCTACCCGTCAGTGACAGCGACTCGCTTATTGTTTCGTCAGGGCTACGCGCCTTTGTCCCAAACCAGCCGCAGAGTACGTCATCGCAACCATAAGCTGGTGCTGTTGCTGAGCAATGACAAAAGACCAGTTGCACCAGTTGCCATCGCATACTTGCAATGTTCATCGCGTCCAAATATTTGTTTGATTAAGACAAGTTGTGCACAGTTTTTACGCTGCACTACGTTCATCGACCTCAAGCAAAAAAATAACTTTTGTATATGGATGACATCACCATGAAATTGTGGCTGCATGCTGGGGGTCACGAGGCGAGTACTTTACCTGTTGCGTTGTATTTTTGCGCAGCATCCCGAACTCCTTGGTGGACACAACTTCTGTCGAAACCCGGACGGCGAGTCGAGTAGGCCGTGGTGTTTCACCGATGCTTCTTTCAGCAAGAAAGAGCATTGCAAAATAGAACAGTGCGGTGAGTTTTAAAGCACATGAACTTTGTATAAGGTGTAGCTGCGTGCTTTCGTTTCAGAAAACACAAATGAGCCATTAAGCAGTCGTACAGACCAATCTACAGCTGAGCATATTTTATCGTTTGCCAATTAATGACTGATGCAACAATTTAATGACCGAGCGCTTGTAACACAAACGAAAATAACCGAGCTTCCTTAGGTTTCCTACAATAACCGAGTTTACTTAAATCTAAAATAACCGAGTTTCCTAAAATAACCGAGTTTACTTAAATCTGATTCGTGTTCGGGTGCAATGCAGACGACGGAAACGAGGTCAATTTCCTTTACATCGCGATTCCCTGCGCCTGTGTCGTCTTCCTTTTCATCGGCATCAGCATTCTCTGCTGTGCCTTTCGTCGTAGAAGAACGCGGGTACAGAAAGCCTGCCATCAACCGTCGAATGGCAAAGCCAAAGTTATTTTGCTTCAGAAAGCCGTAAGTGACATCCGATGTATTGGTGGGGATGTGCTTATGTGCTTGTGGTTTATTCCGGTGTATTTCTACGGGGGAATGAAACGACTTATACCTTTCAGCATCAGGCCACAAGAAGGGAGACGCAGTCTAACCTAATGGCAAAGTCTTGTACTCAACATTTTGCGATCAGATTCGACTGCTTCACCCTTGTACTGTCTTGATGCTGACATGAACAGTAGATATGCGGAGCCAGAATCATCGCAAAGTTATGAAAGCAGTGCGTGACAGGCTGATTCCTCCAAAACTCAACGCAGCCAAACCTGGAGATTTACACCTTTTAATCTATTTGTCAAGTACCGCGTCTTATTCATTGCGAAGAAGATAAACTGCAAACACTGTTGTCTTCACGAGTGGTGGTTTCGTTGCTGAAACCGTCAAAAAGCATGAAAGAGCAATGTTGAACTGGCAGCAATGTTTCCTTCGCAGCAATGGGGTCAGTTGCACGACTTGCATTTCACCGGCGTAAGTTTTTTAGCAGAAAACCGAGTTGAAAAGAACAAAATATATTTGTCCATTCTCCACAGGGGAGGCAAACCTTTGATGCGCATGCCTCACGATGAGGGCGCAAGAATGAGAAAATGCGCACCGCGACAAAATTCGCTTCAGACCGTTTTTAGAGAGTCGATTTTAATTTTAGAGAGTCGATTTAAATAAATCCTTTGCTGCTATCCCTTTAGGTCACCAAATGCAGTCCATCTGCAAATAAACTGCATTGTTTGCAAGCTTTCCCAATCAATAATGCGTTGAAAACTCGTGTGTTTGCAGAACGACATTCCGCGGATGCGAAGGTCGTGCGTTCGACTCATGGACGAAGTCGGAAACTGGGAGGGCGGCAAAACGTTCAACGGGGAAATCGTCGGTGATCCGCGCTTCGAAGACGGATATCCGGTGAGTAAACACAGAGTATTAACCTCTCCGCAAGATCGATATGTGCAAAGCTGGAAGTTATCTTATCTCCCTTTCAAAATATTGCTTGCTTTTCAAAACGCCTTTAGGCCGCTTTCCTGCGTAAGCAGTCACAGAGCACGAGTGTTCAACATCTGCAAAGACATAAACTAATCCCCAGTCTTTAACTTGGTATGTGCCCCAGCCGAGAAATCTTCTCCGACTGAGGAGTCAAAATGTTTGTAATCCGCCACATGCTTGACGCAAGAGCAAGGTCAAGATCTCTGTTATACAGGTTCTGTGCTCCGGTGCCGGCTGCCAACCAAACAATCCTTATCTAAGTATGAACAGCAATGACTCAATAGAGTTCTTTTTTACTCCCGCCACGAAGCTTCCGCCTGGGTCAAAAATGTTTTGAAGACCATTACAGCTTTAAACGAGCGTAATTGCTTGATAGACGTTTCCCACTCGCGGGCCTGAATGTTTTCTTCTCGTATAAGGCCGCGATGCTGCAATCGTTCGCGCTAAATGATTAAAACATTTAAACACAAGCGAGCCAATTAAAACCGAGCTGACGAAAATCAAGCCGGATGAAGTCAGGAACTCGGTTCAAAATAAAAATAAAGCGGCCAGAATCAGGCGAGGTGTGAACTTGACAGTTGTAAACACTTGTTGAAGAGTTCAAGTGCTTGCAGAGCGGCAGCCTTGATCGCAAGCCCTGACGTTTTCTTTATCAATTAAAGCGCAGATCTTCGTGTTTACGAGCAAAGCTGTGACGAAGGCGCACACGCGCTAATAGGTCGCACGTGCATCTCGTGGGCAACGGCGCGAGTATTTCTCAATCCGAGATTTGAAGCCAAAGTAGGGGGGACTTCATAATGATAAAATTGCATCGCTGACTGTGCGGAAAGTATCGGAGAGGAAACGATGCCACAAGCAAAAATATACAACGGCGTGTGCATGGGCGTCGGAACGGTGGGCAGGGGGTGCCTTGGCCTCCACTGGATTTTGAAATTTGTTATTTTCGTATTAAATTTTAATAAAGAAAGGTTGTTCTCTTAGTTTCGAGTGGGTAAAATGAAATTTCAACACTGTTTCCCCACTGGAAAAAAATCTTTTTGGCTGCTCCTGGAAAAATCCCCGACTGCCCCCCCCTGCAAAAAATCTTTCCAACGCCCATGGGAGTTTGGAGTCGCTTGTGAAATTGCACAATCTGCCATCCCACCGTACACTAATGAATGCTGCGACACCTGGTCAGCTTTGGAAAATGAATTCAGGATTCGGGGAAAGGTTCTGTGTGTGCCGACGTGCTCTTCGCCGATGTTCGGAACAGTTCGCGTATTTTGAACATAAAGCAACAAGGACTGTGTGGCTCTTTCGTGCGTGATTGCTGTTTTCCTGAGTTGATTTTTGGTTGGAAAGCCTTCATTTTGTAATGCTACATTGAAGGCCGAAATATCGCTTCAGATGCAAAAAGCTTGAAACTCCTCTTATGACCTTTGGGAATCCGACATGATGGTTGAATATGATGCATTTTTGCCGCGGCACAATTTAAAGAGATTTTATGCAACATTGCAAATTAATTCAATAAGCCTCAAGAATATACCAAAGCAGAAGTAGCTGCAGGGGTGGTTTTGTTGTCAAAACTAAAATCAGAAATGGAGCAAGTTGTCTGAGTCGAAAGCGTAACTTCACGCTGCGGCCTACCCGTTGTTATTTAGGGATAGACGCTGCTGATTGTCCCCAAGTGACAATTTTGTATTTTAAAGATAAACTTATTCTATTTGACGGATGATTTCGATAAATAATCTAATCAAGACTCTTTGCAAACGCGATTTACGCAAACGCTGCCATTTCTAACTTCCTGTGGCGCGTTTTCTGTCTGTATGGCAACCATCCAAATTTGATTTTCCCTTTTTGACTTTTTTTCTTTTCCTGCAACAAACTCTAGCACCGAGCAAGTTCTGATAAACAACAAAACGCGAACTATTCCTGAAGCCGCGCGTTCCGAGAGCAGAGCGCGATTTACGCCGAGCTTACCCGCAAAATGTGCCAGAAACGCACCTTTCCCCCCACACTCCGCAACGACTTCTCGCAATCGACATTTCTCACCGGCATCACGAAGTGGAAGTATTTCTATTCGCGGCCGCTCCGCGATTTCTTGTTATCGAACAGCGATCGCTGAACGATTTCGGCGATAAGGTGCCGAGCGACGGTGTTTGCCGTTTATCGTTTCATCTAAATAAATCGGAGGGGGTTCATCGTCGACGTATGTTTCGGCGATAGACGCGTTCCAATCACGTGTAGCACCTTGGTAAGATATACGCTCAATCATTTAACTGATGTGGGGACGTTTTCAAAAAAAAGTTCAAAAACATGCTGGAATGGATGGAGCTCGTCACGATGTAGCGATATATGTTTGACTAACATACATGCAAAACTGCCTGTCAAAAACGTGAAGCACGTGAAATGGCTGCCACACCCCTATAGACGGTAAAAAAACCTAAGACGTTAATTAAATTTCAGTACGTATGAGCTGTTTTGAATCGCTCTGCTGAAGCTACCATTTGCGCAAACCTTCCTTTCTCGTTTTATAAAAAGCTAGCTCGGGCAACGGAAATAGAGTTTCGATTAAATGGATGTTGAAGACGGGAAAAACCTGTTATATTACCATCAGCAGTATTGTGGCACGACTTGATCTTTGCCTGAAAAGATGTGTATCTGCCATTTATCAATATACAGCTTTTAATGGTAGCCTTAAATTTCGTCTTAGCGAAATAGCCACATCCCGTCCAGTATAATGTATATGTTTAACCTCTTGACATGGTGTGTTCCACACTCATATTCAAATGGCATTTATAAGCAAAACTATCATTGCTACAGGTTGCAGTGAAGATGTTGGATGACCATGTGACCTCGTCACAGCGGGATGCATTCATGCGTGAAATTGACTTGCTTTCCGAATTGCAGCACCCCAACATCGCTTCCCTCAAGGTAAGTCGCTGGAGATCCGTGTGCTTGCCGCGATGCTGCATGTGGTGCAACCATGAGTTGCCGTGGTGTTCAAGCACAGGGTGTAGGAGGGAGGTGTGCAGGGAGGGTTGTAGCCCGTGTGTGCAAACATAAACGACAAAAGTTGGCGAAACCCCAGTTGTGCTTTGTGTGTTGGAGTGAGCGCAGGCAGAAAGCAGGGACAAGCAAAACCTTTCTCGGGCTGTGAAATCTTCATATCTGGGAGGAATGTGCCATTTGGCTGGTTTTGTGACAACTGAGTAAATCTCACAAACATCCACCTTCTTGTAAAACATTAATTAATAGAGACCGTGCGACGTATCGCTGCTTTGTTTGCTTTTATTGTTCTACCATAAGTATTAAAAATACAAGCAAAGACCTTCTTATACAAAACGATCGCTTATATAGACTGGAGCGTGTCAACAAGGACCTGTTTCTGTCGGGCTGGGTTGTTGCGGCATAATTGCTAGTTGTCGCTAATGGACAGGACATTGCAAGCAGAGTAGTAGTAATTGCAGAGAAACGTTTTTTTTGTACATTTATAACTTCAGGAAGTGCTTCGTATAAACGGATTCAGCTTTTTGTTGAACGTTTCGCCACGACGTGCTCAGCGTTAAACAAACGCGCCCTATCCCTCGTCCTTCGCGGATTTTTGGCACAAAAACATCGCTGTCGGACCGAGCGCTACTAATTAGCACGCTAAGCACCTTCCTACTGTCACTACGGTGACGTGCAGTTAATCATTGTGACGTCAACCGCTACTCAGCGTGAGCGTGGAGATGGCATGCGCGACGTGCACGCGCATTCCGAAGCAAATTGCCGCAAGGACTAGCTGACACCGGCGATTTAGTGAAACCCGGCAAAGCTGTCTTATTGTTTTCTTGTCACAAGCGATTTTCTGATCGAAAACTGCAGTTTTCCAGACTTTGGGGTGCAAGCCTGTCGATTCTGTTGCTGCTGTCGTTGTGTTGTCCTCGTCGGGCAAAACAACTGTGTTTTCAGTAGTCCTCATCAACGCTAAAATGTGTCATTCGTTTGATTGTTTGGAAACAGTGGGTCTGAGATAGACGCAAGTGTTTTGACTATCGGAACTGATTTCTGATTTCCACGTAAAAATTCGTGGTTGGGGTTCTTGTTAAGGTTTTTAAATGACGTACATGCCACCATAGAGAAAAAATTGCAACATTCCAGTGAAATTCGTGACTTCTGCCAGTTTGTCTTTTCAAAAGCTGCAAAAGATTATCGTGTAATCTGGCTCGATTTTAATCACGAAATCAGTGCTGCCAACACACACGCAGACCTGTTGTTTTACGTATGTCGTTACGAGAAATCAGACATCATCATGTGCCAAGAAAGCAAACGTTTTTACCCTGAGGCTGATCGCTTTCACTACGCAGTTGACAAATCGTGTTTAGATGTTTTTGCTTTAAATCAAGCACCAACAATGATTTTATTACACTTAATGCAAGCGTGATGAGTGGGAAAATTAACCTGACAAACAAGACATCTTTACGTTTCGATGAATCACATCAAAAACCTGGAACCCCAGCCAGCTGCCAGAAAATTCTGGCTAACGTGTTTGACATTCATTTTCTAGGTTTTTGAGTGAGTAATTCCTGTGATTTTATTTTTACCTAATTTCTCCAGTTCAATTGGTATACGCCGTTCCCAAGTTGAATTAATCCACTCGAATGTGTTGGTTTCAGGCGGTCGTGCTTGAGTCAAACTGCCGATGGATGTTATTCGAAAACGCAGACCAGGTAGCACTGCAGCACCACTTGATGTCGCATTGCGGCCAAACGAGAAATGCGAATTTGTTGGACGTGGCGACGCAGGTAACCCGGTGTTTCTTCGTTTTTGCCGCTTTCGACGGACCGTGGTCGGAAGTAACTTATCTTCTGTGGTTTGTGTGGAGTTTGACCGATACGCGTACTTGTAACTGAACCATTATCGGCGGTTATTTGAGACGCGACCGCTTCCGACTTGTCGCAAATGATCGCTTTGTCGTTGAGATTTATTTCGTAAACTTTCCTGTGCGATGGATTAATTGAAATTGAAACACCGCAAAGACAAGTAATATTTTCTTTTAACCACCTTATTCGCTCCTGCATGATATATTAAAACCATTAGGCGATATTACAGCTATCGAACGTCAGAACCACTCGCCATACCTTCGCTTAATAGGCGCATTGACGTGAAGACTGGCTATTTCTTGTTCACTGAACCCCTATTCTCTGAATGCATGCGTCTTTAATTGCAGATCGCCTGGGCAGCGGAACACTGGTGCGAGCGCGGCTTTGTTTACAAAGATCTCGCGGCGAGAAACGTTTTTGTGACGCCGGACGCCACAGTCCAAGTGAGCCTTCTTGGATTTGTCCCCAGCGCCAGTAGGCCCGGGTACCAGCAAAGCCCCCCCAGCCCAATCAGGTCTGTAAAAATTTCGTTTGGAACCAACGAACGTCGTAGTCGTTTATTTTTCGTTAAAGGCGTGTTGTTGGCTGCGCAGCTTCATGTTAATATTAACGCCCAGGCCATCACGTTGTTTTCACGTAGTCTGCATTTAAAAAGTAAAATGTTATGTTATGCGTTCCTCGCTCGAAAACTGCAAAGGAATCCAAAGTGGCTCGAGGCTAGGAACGACGAAGCGAATTTTAGAGTGGGGGGTTCGCTCTATGCACCCTCCCTGCACCATGGTTCATTGATTATGTGACGTCATCGACGATCATTCAACCTTGGAATGCCGTTTTGCACAATTTTTCTAGCGAGGGGCGCATGCTGTGATTTTCATTTCATCACGGAGATTTTTTTACTTTGCAATGCCGGCAATTTATAAACCAAAAACGTTATCGTCATATCCGTTCGCAAGACTCTGTGACTTTACACTCTGGAGGGCAACCTCTTGCGCGAGTAACGTGCATTTGGAATTACGTAACATTTTAAGTTTTTCCTGCTCACACAACCATACCGAGATTCCTTATTGCAAAACAGATGGTTCCAGTTTGTGACAGATGTTTTATATCAGGCCATCGCTGGAAGGGGGAGCAACGCGTGTATGATGTAACGAAACAAGGTGAAATTAACTGAACTCACTTCTTAACAAGGTCATCCAAGTCAGGCATCCAGCAAAATTTCGAAGATAATATACTTCACAAAGAAACTAAAAATGCAGTGGATTAGAGGGAGTTTCCCATATCTCAGTAGCCCTTAAAATATTGGGGGATTCAGGACCTGCCCCACCCCTTGTTCCCCCGCCCATGCTTGAAACCCATGTTCAAACAAAGCCCTGTGACTCAGCTTGCCAAACTATGCGTTGATTGAATCGCATCGAGCTTTTGCACTGCTCCAAATATGTCAGCACCACAGGAATTCTAATGCCTTATATTTGCAGGTGGATGTCTCCGGAAAGTTTGTTGTCTCGGAGGTTTACCACGAAATCAGACGTTTATTCCTTTGGCATCCTTCTCTGGGAAATGTACAGCGACTTTCTGGAACCTTACTGCGGTCACACCAATCAGGAGGTGAGAACGCTTGCGACGTCACAATCAACTGTTCAGCCGTCGCGGATTAAATGCATCTATCACGTGACGACGGCTGTTATCAAAAATACAAAAATGCAGAAGTCGCATTTCGACTTAATGCGAACACAGGACTGAGACAGATTTTTTCACTGAGTAGCAGAGCTCGAAATCCGACAAAAACTTACCTTGCTGCCACAAGCTCGTGTAAGGTTTCAGTTATATACGCCCATCCTTGGTGCTCTCAATATTACACGGTTTCTTTCTCTGTTTTCAGGCTCTTGACATGATAACACGAGGAGAACTCCTCTCGTGTCCGGATCAGTGTCCAGCTAAAGTCTATTCACTGATGCGTGAATGCTGGGCTGCCCAACCAATGCAACGACCCACGTTCAAGGTAAGTGGTTTGGTTGTCAGTGGCCTAGGTATGCGCGTGATTAGCAACCCCTGGAAGAACACAAACCTCGTTTTTAAATAAATGTTTGCAGAAAGGTTCTCTTGGCCGCGTTTCATAAATCTATGTTTGTAGTAAGCTTGTCTTCTGAAAGTGCTGGTGCATTTGCACGCAAAGTTTAAGGTCAAATAACAAGCGCGCCGTCGATAGACGCGGCAATGGTGACCGGAAACGGATTTTTCGTCGGCCATTCCAATTTCGAGAGGCAATCACGCGCACAGACTACGTCTGTGGCTCTCCTCGGTCTAACTTAATTTGATAATTGTCGTAGGAAATTAGTGCGAAGCTCAACACCTGGAAGTTGGAGAAGCCGCCGATGTTCGATACGACACAGCTACTTTGCAGGTACAATGACCTCTATGCACTGCTGGAAATATTTAAACCCCTAATCACTTAATGATTAGCATACTCCACGACCGTTTCGCTGAATGCGCTGGGCGGTAATAAAGCACTGTTCCTGGGGAGTGGAGAAACACTCCCTTAACTTGTTCGCTTCCCATTTCCTAGTCTTTCTATAAGACACCTATTTGTCTGGTGGATATTAAGTTGGTTATTTCATAATGACATTCGAGGTTGCAACGCCATTAAATCGAGAAGGTAAAACTGGAAAGTAAATACTTAAATTGTTAAACGAGGCAACTCTTGCTACGCAATGTCTAATCATTGAAAAAGGTCACGTTTTCACTCGCCATTCCAACAGAGCAAAAAGAAAATGTACTTCAGCTTTACTTTTTTTAAAATATTTTTTAAGAGCAGCTTTTGGTATATTTTTCAAAATTGTTCAGTGAGCACAGCGTGAGGAATCCATACATATTGAAAAGTGCTTAACCTTTTTCTCATATCACCGTCCTTTGCGAACCTACCGGCTTAGAGAAGTTGCGTAAACATCCTTCGTTTCACAAGCAGGTCAACTTTCTCAACTTCAATTTATTTCTTTTTAATTTTTAAACTGTGGGTCTTTGACCGGTCGAACTAGACAAAAATTGCAGAGGGAAAATTGCTTACGAAAGAAATCTCCACAACCATCAACTTTTTCAAACCCTAACAATTTATTTCTCCAAACGTGTAGCGTTCACGGAAAGTCGATGACAGCCAGTGGCGTAGCCAGCCCAAAATTTATTTGGGGGGCAAACAATTTGAGGGGGGCAAAATTTTTGAGTTTATAGACGAGTAGCATTATTTTGTTTGGGATTTCCCCTCTCAAAGCACAAAATGACTCGATATGCTAAAAATTGGGGGGGCATGGTCCCCTGGCCCCCCCTAGCGACGCCTATGATGTCAGTCACCCGGTTTGCTGCCTTCCTCCTGAGCGGTGTACGATCTTTGATCAGTCAGTAGAATTTTCACGTGTAGGGTTGTCTAACGTTGTAGAGCAACGCGTTTTTTCCACGTTTCTCAGCATAGTACAGCATATAATCCGACAGCAATGATGCGAAATTGAACTAATACTGTAGATTGGTATAGCATTTTACTGAAGAGCATTCCGGCTCTAATTATCACCGGGCAAAACCAAAGATCTTCTAGAGATAGGTTAATTTGTGGTTAGTTAGTGACATTCCCTAAATCTATAACCAACGCGACCTGACCCTATCGTGCAATCTGTAATTGCTTCACTAGATTAGAAGGGTTGCCTGGAAATTGTGATGATTTTGCTCGGCCAAACGCGTTACAAAGCGAAGAGTCAAAATTCTTTTAAATATTTTTCACCTTGAGTGACATTGATTTTGGGTTTAATGACCTTGATATTTATCTGCATGCCTGCAAAGCGATGAATGACGTGTCGCGTAANCGTTTTATGTTTTCCTTTTGTTCAAATTAAGATTTGTCTCTACTTCTCAACACGGTGTTTATCCAAGATATATTTTTAGTTTTATTCTATTAGGTTTTCAACCTAAATCTCACCTCTACCGCAAACAGTATTCATATTCCATGTTAAAGATTCCTGTTTGCTAAAGTCTAGTACAACTATGTCCAACCCGCGGCCCAGTGGAGGGTTTTGTGCGACCAATTTTCGGTTTTCACTGTAGTAAAAGTATTCTACATACTGACAACGTGCCTTTGTGACTTTATCACGTTTGTTTCCATAGGGGTTAGGATCCGAACACTTTCAGTATATTAGTTTGAGCTAAATTTAGTTCGCTAAGATCAAGGTAAGCCAGTCAATTCAATCAAAGCGCGGCCCTCAATAACATGCCATTCATTGTGCGGCCCTGGTCAAGTTAGTAACATACTTTTTGGCTCAGTAGGCCATTTGGGTTGGACATAGTTGTCTGTATGTCACGGTTAAGACCACGATTTTTACTTGGGAAATTGACACACTTTTAACGATAGACAAACAAAACTTAACTTGCTTGGCATGATGAAGTTAGTTTTGTAATTTTAGCAAAATGAAAGCTTATTGGTGCGCTTTTTTTTTTCAGTGATATCCGACATGCTCCAACTCCTCCACCAGAATATTCCTCGCTGGCCATTGATGTCAAGTGTGCTTGGGCAACATCTAGCGGTCCCTTGGAATATTTACATTCGAACAGAAACTTCTCGAAGCAACAGCTCACGTCGCGAGACGACCAGCTTGACGAAGATCTTCCTTTCAATCAAGAACAGGCTCAGTCAGAACTTGTGGCCGATAATTTGGCTGGCAAAGTTGCCATTGTCGAGATATGAGTCTTCTGCTCGTGGCGTTTCGCCTGACTGAGCGCGTAACTTCTGACGCTCACATGACTATACCTCGCTTTGCAGAAACAAATAGCACGCCCACGTTGGGCTGCAGCGTGATTTCGTAGTGAACGGAAATACAAGGGGTCCAGGCAAGGCGTGCTGGACGGATGAACAAACTTTACGAGAATGAGCTTTGCCGTCCTCTTGCAACAGCTTTGGCGAAAAATGCACTTCGCTTTGTCTTACGTGGCAATAGCAAGGATCTGTTAGCAGAAGAACCTGGTAGTGTCGGAACCAAAACATTTCAAAGTCATATCTTGGCCTCGTTTGCCACTGGATCGCCTGACTTAATTGAATATCTGGCCTCTGCATCCAACATGCGTTCTTCTGCGCGCATTTGGGCTTGCAGGGCGAATGGAGAAAGCGCATTTGGAGAAACTGTCACGGTTATTTCAGGAGATTATATCAAAGGTGACTGTTTAGAAGGATATCACGTATGTGGCTCCAATTACTTAAAGCAAGCGGACTCAAAGTAGATGTGGAGCAAGAAGCTTCAAATTCACTGCGCACAAATTTCTTTGCGGTATGACATATAAGACGATGTTGTCGTACATATTCGTGATGTACTACCACGTTTCTGTCGATATATCAGGCGTTAAAGGACTCACGGTCAAGTAGAAGTGTTTGAGTCTTGTTTTGCTTGTTGAGGATTCATACAGCAAGCGTCGAGTATCAGCATTCATTTATACGACACACAACACACCAGATGTGTGTTGTCAACTCACATGAAAACACATCTGAGCCACATTGCCATGCTTTCACTTGTAAACAGGGGCGTAACGAGGGGGGACAAGGAGGGCACAATTCCCCGGGGGCGAATCATTATGGGGGCGCCGAAAAAGTCCCAACAATGCCATAAATACTGTCTTTACTTTCTTCAATAAAGTACATTTGCTTCCGAAAGACCTCAGGTTCGAACATGGGGCACCAAACGTGCTTATTGTCTCGGGCGCCATCTTACTTCGTTACGCCCCTGCTCCTAACCTTCGCAGCGTCATGGCATAGCGTTCTACTGTACTGTTTAAGGTGTGAAAGCGCGTATGTTGCTCGACGTTTTTTTCTTATTAATGTCACGCCGTTTTCTTTTATACGACTTGCGGTCCCGCCAGCCGTGCATTGCTTCGCTTAATTTATTATCGCCGAAAACCTCGACTGGAGTGAATTGGCCCCGAGAACGATCCTCGTCAGTTCAGCCCTCGGGTCGTTCGGTCGTTTTCCGAGGCCTCCTTTTCCTCTTTGCAAAGTGTGTTGAACAATTCATATATTTGCACCGGGCGCGCTCCTCGATTACCGGTTAGAAAGTTTCCTTTTTTGTCACCAATCAACGAACAACCCCGCAATGTCAACAGAGTCGCTTGCCCAATATAACAGCATTAGACAGCTGCTTCTGTCAGCTGTTTAGTCCTGATTGCAATGCCACGGGATCGGTTCTCTGGTCACATACTTTAGTGTCTCCTGTCTTGGTACTATTTCGGCGCCTTGAGTATGCCGTTTGTTATGGTTTGCATCGCTTTTTGATTGTTTGTTTTTGCGCTGCTCCACTTATTCTCTTGAAGTTGTGAATAAATAGTTTCCGATGTATCTTGAGCTGAATCTGTGATTTATGTGGTATGTTTCAGCGACTGCACCTAAGACAAGAACCTTATCTTGATGCACTTTCTGAGACTGAAATCCAAATGTTTACACGTTTAAATCAAGCATTGGAATAACCAACACATTTTTGCACAAAAACAAAACAGGGACAACGTGAACATCCATAATGAATATTTGACGAAAATCGTTTTTCAATGTGTATTTTTGTCAAAATTTCCGTTCAACGAAATACATTATCAGCACACTCGAAATAAAACCAAGCCAGTCAGAGAGGGTAATCATTTGCAGCTAGGAGCCTGTAAAACAAAAGTTAAAAGTACATAGCTTATTTTGAGATAGTTATTCAATTCGGTGTGGATGTAAGTTCAGTATTCATGAAATGACTGAGTAAAATGAAATAAAAGTGCAAATCAATTTTATGAGATAAGCCTTTAGTCCCCAAACAAACCGAGTCATGCCAGTGATTGGGGCTGGTAATTGATAGTTTCTTTTCACCCTGTTAACCGCGTTCGCCACGAATTCAGGCGAGAAGCTTTATCAGTAATGAGAATAATAACGCGAGCCGGGCGGTGCTTCGATTAATTTGTCAAACACTACCTGGTTGATCATAGACTGCTTTCAGCGAACTCGCAGCCACCATCCCATTATCACATCTTGATGTCTTCTCTCTGTCAAGGTAAAGATCAGAAAGCCTATAATCGAAAGATGAACTGTTGCGGTGTCGCTGGTGCGAAGTGACAGGTCAGTATACCACCCACCTACGCCGGCAGAGATTCGACCGCGATATGAAGCTGAGTTGATCTTCAACCCTGCAGGTGGCAAGCTTGGTTTCTTAGCAACGCGATCTGAATCGCTGCGAACAAGTTTCCCGCGTTTACGGTCAACCGCGAACGTAATTTCACGGCGATTTTCGTTATCAAAACCAAACCGTCAACTTGTAAAGCGGTAACTTTTGTTAGACGCCTCCAAATCTTCTTTTTTAATTCCTAAGCCAATCAGATCACTCCTACGTCACAAGAAAGAAAACGGAAGATGTGGTGAAAGTTTTAACAGAGGCAATAGCATTTATATTTCAGTTTATGGTCAATTCGTGTCTAATATCGGAAGCTGGTGGGATTCAAATTTTTAAATATTTATGAAAAATATATGTGGATATATAGTGTGAGCTTGTGAAACATGCACTAAAATGAGCAAATGTTCAGAAATGTTTCATCGTAAGAGGAGATGTAATTGCCCAAAGTGCCGCCAATATTGCAAACGGCGAAATATCATTTTTCTTAGAATACGCGGTGAAACTTCATGTCAGTTAGTTCCCGGATGTTACCCACGTGACTTGGTTTAGTCAGAAATGATGAGGTTTACAAATCTGCATTTTTCCTCCGTTATTTAACGTACGCTCCTGTACGACGGTGACCAATTGCAGTAGTTGCTTGTGCGTTGTTTCTATGTTTGTTCGTCTTCAGCATTGCCTGCGCGTAACAACCAAAACCTCAGTTTGTTTCGTGGCGCCTCACGATTCCTGCATTTTCTTGAAATTCCTCAATCACCCCAGCATGTCGACGATGTGTGCAAGCCAAACATGTGCAAAAGTGAATATATAAAACTAGTAAGATACTGTTGCAACGGACAAATATTGCTTTAAATTTGTTGAAAATAAATGGTTGACAGCCTCAAACTAAATATCTCGCAAAAACATTTAAAACCTTGATCGAAACAATTTACTTGCTTCCGTACGCCGTTGAGCACCTCCATCCGATTTTTTTGTTAACCATTTACTTCAAAACCCGATGTTGGAATATCTTCATTTCTCTCCCACTGCCGGATTCCTGTATGACTTGAGTTAATGCAGTAGTAGCTGGTGCGCTGTTTCAGCGTTTTGCTCCTCTCTCAGTGCTGACTGTGTTTATCAACTAACACAGGGCCTCCGAGCTACGGCCCGGGGGCCAAATCCGGCCCGCGAAACCATTTCATCCGACCCGCAAAGACATTTCATTAATAATGAAAAAATAATATTTGTACAAAACATTTGTTGATTTGGTAGAATGTAACATATCTCGAAACAATCACATTACGTAGGATGTCCGGCCCTCCAACTGTTATGTACTAACTTATGCGGCCCTCGGACAAAAAGATTGGAGACCTGAACTAACACCTATAAATTTGTTATCACCAGGATTTTTTTAAGAAAAATGTTAGGTACCCGGTGTGGATCGGTAGGGACCCGATTTCTCTGATTCTAGGGACCCGATTTTCTCTGATTCTAGGAACCTGATGATAATTTCCTTTGAATCTAAAAACCCGGATCGGGTCCCAAAACACCTTAATAAACACTCTGTTATCACTAACCATTTTTGTGCTCTTGTGTTATTCGAGTGCCATTGTGATATGGACCATGAGTCTGAATCAAACACGCAAATAAATAAAAAAATATAAAAAATCCTTTGACATCTACATTTTAACGAAAAGAATTACTAATTACTCGATCGATTCAGTTCAAGGCTCTTGCATATTCAGTTTAAAAAAAGCGCTCAAACTGTTACCGCGTTTTCTTTCAAGTGATAACTCACAAAATCTGTCCAGCCTGGATAGGACCAGACATCAAACTGGCCAAGTTCTGGTTTAGGGTTTCCACCAAAAAAAGCACCAACCGCCAAAATGCTGTTGACTGACAATAAACTGGTACGTTGCCAGTTGTCACTAAGTTCATTAATGCTTTTACAAGGCGTAGACTTGATCAGCATGTATAAGCAGACCTGGTCCGAGTACAAACGTTGTGTACGACTCCGAGATTGCAACGAAATACGAAAACGTGGCAATCGTTAGCTTCTAGCAGCGTAGGTTGTGACCGATTTAAGAGAATTCAAACTTCCAGTCAGGACCGCAACCATCTGATATTTTCCGGGGGGTCAAAATGGTTGTAATTTATCGTTGTACCTATAACAACAAAACATGGTTTTGAAAGCTTTGGGGGGAAATTCCCCGGTTGCCCACCCCCTGGTTGCGGGCCTGCTTCCAGCTAACTATCACCCACCTTGGGCAATCTTAGAAATAAAAGGATTTTCTATACACTTGTGTTTTTATTGTACAGTGAAAAACAATATGTCTAAATTGCTTGCAGATGTAAGGGCTGACCATGCGTAGTGTTTCGTGAAATCGATTTCCTATCAACAATTTGCGATTGATTCTTTGCTTGTTTCACTTGTGGAGTGAAATTACTTGAATACAGATATGTGCAAGTTTGAATCATCGCAAAAAGATGAAAGCAGATCCCAATCGGCTGATTCCTCGAAAGCTTGCAGAAAACCAAAGCTTTTATTTGTCTAAAAATGTGAACGCACGCAGATATACTTTATGTTCTTAGGTGATTCGTACGCAATTGTGTCTACAAGTGACAAAAAGTATGTGTATGACCCTTCTAACAATACTATTTTATGAACTGCCACAGGACTTGATAAAGTTAACAAGTAGTTTTTTTCAAAAAATAAAAAGTGCAAGTATGCTTTTCGAAACAAATAATAAATTTTGAACCTTATGTAATAAGCATTTTCAACTCTCTAGATGAAAATGAGTCATGTTATTATCATCTTACTGAGAGAAAATCAAAACTACTAATAGAATAAATGTTGAACGTTTTGCTAAATTTAAGTACAGTAGAAACAACATCGTTAAATTCACTGATTTTAACGAAAGCACGTTAAGTGTTTCAAAAACAACTGTTTACAAATCCAGCTAGATTCAATGAATCTTGCGATGTAAATAATTTTTTCCAAACGTTTGGCAACATTTCATTCACTTTATTAGTTTTTGCGTTTTTGTGTCTGACAACAATTTTTGTTTTCGTTTTTTCTCAAAACGAATTTGAAAATTGACCAATTCTTTACTCTTATTTTTGGATTGTACGTAGGTTTGTCAAACCGTTCAAATGTTTAAGGTGAATTGATATGTTTTGCTCAGGCCCATAAAAATCTTCTCCAGATGTCACAAATCACAGACACTAAAATTTTTTCTTCGTTTGATTACTGTAGTGTGCAACGCTGTGAAGCCAACAATGCCGGAGAGTGGTGCGCAGTGACTATGAAGTCGGCAATGAAGTGAAACTACATGAACAGTTCCAGTTAATACTGCCAGACGTCTGGAACTGCAACCCTGTCTCAACAATTTGATGGCCACCATCTTCCAGTTATCCTGCTTCAACAGTGTATACGCCATGTGCAGCGGAAAAAAATTGATCTGTGTTGAATTGCTCAAGCTGTTGCAAAAAAAATGATGAATGAATGCCAGAGACGCGATGCTGATACTAAATGTTTGTATGAAAAAATGGGTCGTTTTGGTCACGTATATTATTTTTTGACTTTCTACAGTAATACCCACTTTCATATTTTGTAATTAAACGTGGCACACATGCGTATCACAATGAGACGGATCATTTGGTGTGAAACATATTGTGAAAACACGAATTAAGGCAGCCACTGCTTGTGCCTCCCGCGCACAAAGTTAAAACTGTGCACTGACGCAAATATCATTTTGCTTCGTCTTGTAAAGCCTCTACTGGATGGATAAACTAATCGATTATACTGTCCGCGCCTTTGGCAGTAACTCATCACACTCAAGTTACATCTCTTTTCAGTGCCACCGCCGTAATTGGTAGATTACTAAAACAAAATACACTGGTTTTGTAAAATACTTCACACAGCAAAAGTTGGTTGAGAACAAAACCCCAGTTTGAAGCAAATCATAAAACTTGATCATCACTGATATTCTCAGCGAAACCTACATCGTGGCATTATGTGCGTTTTGGTGGTATGTGTGCTTTGACGATCTACGAGTCTACGACATTAGGTTCAAGCGCATGGCCCATTAGGCCACGGCGTCCGGTTGCGAGCAGTTTTACCATTCACGCAAGTAAGGCCCTTGCCAACTCAGGTCAGCGAAAACTCACTGTTGAAGTGGTGAAAGATAGATGCTTTGTTTTAAGCTGCTAGAGGTGACAGTCAACGCAGTAACAACTCGACATTACTCGCGCATCGGTGACTGAGTCACAAGGATGTGTTTTAGAAGAGCAGGTTTGAAATGAAGCTGCTATCTTTGTAGCTACTTTACTGTCTCAGCAAGCATCTTCGCTATCAGATAAACTCGGCTTCTTCAATCAGAGTTCTGCCAAGATCACTTTATGTATTGCACCAGTGACTGAAACACGCTTCGCTCTATGAAGAGGAGTGCGAGTTCCCGATAGTAGTCTTGCTACCAGTAACCAGATTTTCCATTATGACGACGATCCGCCAGCATTTCTGATAGTAGTCCTTTGTGAAGCTTCCCCATTACCAATCACTGGAATGGCCGCTGTTTAATCACAACGAAGCTGCAGTAAGTACCAGCTAATTGTTGAAAGCATCGTGCATCAACGTTATCTCATTTTCCCCCCATATGGACTGCACCCCAGCTAAAACGATCTACCATTTGCTGCGCTAAAATCCCAGTGGAATTGCAAGTTGAAAATGTACTGTTAAACTTGTGCCGTTTTTATAGACAAGTTCCTCAAAACCATAAGGGTATGATACATTGCCAACAACGGTAAATGTTTTCAATTTACCTTTGCATATATCATATGGTAAGTTTTTGTTTCAACGCCATTAGTCAAAAAGGGTATCCACATACGGTAGAAGCCCTTCTGCACAGTGAGGGAATGCATGGAAAAGCCTAGCCCTTTAAACACCATTTTGGACAACCATTTTACAACGAATTATGTGCGATGAATGAAGTTTCAAAGGCTTTGGTCTAATTCTTGTAAAAACGTATCCGTTTTTCGAAGATCCCTGCCTGGCTTCGAAGCCTCCAGGAGAATTCGAATAACGGCTGCTGGGTCATTTTAGAAAGTACTGCTTGAAGTTATCGCTTTAATCTGCAATCAGACTAACTCAGTGGTTCTTAAACTTTTCTTTACCACGTTTCCCTAAAGTATTTATCCTTTGTTTCAAGCCTCCATGGCTATAAATAAGTTGTAAAAGCGTATTTATTTATTGGTAAATTTAACAGTCAAACTTTCCATGTTTTACAGCGCTTAAGGGTTCACGTCCCCTGGAAATTTATTGACGACTCCCTGGTGGGGCAGCCCTCCTGGTTAAGAACCACTGAACTGACTTAAAGACAAACATATGACGTATGACATCAATAACCCCTTGCAAAAGAGGGACAAAGAAGGAATTCTTTCAAGCTGATCTGCATTTTGCATGCAACGCAATTGCCTCTGATGTGGGTAATAAGCAATGATTCGATCCCGAGGGCCAAGACCTCTCATCGCTTCTCCAACTTACTTTTCAGCAATAGTTCTCGTTTTTCGGTGAAAAAAGGCTTTTTGAGATCAATCGTATGATCTAAAAATATAGATAGGAGCAGTGCCATTATTCATAAACGTTTAGCCAATGAAATGTCTATGTAGCTGTAGGCTCGTGAAAGTTTTAACTTTTTCCTCCAAGAATCTTTATGCACTGCAATGTATGCATTTTGTTTGATCCAATTTTGATTCCTGCTACATTCTACTGCATTGAGTTTGATTCCTGCTATAGATTAGAAGTCTTTCTTGCTAGATAGAACGCTCTAAGACGAAGGGGTGGTTTGGAATCAATATTTTGAGGCAACGCCACTTTGTTTTTTCGCTACAAATCGTTGTAGTCACTTGCTGTTACAAGTAAAAAGGATAATGGATCTTTATCCGATATAAAATTAGTTTATGTACGACCCGTTACAACCAGTGGCGTAACTGACGAGGGAGAAGAGGGGCGCATCGAGCTTATATTTTGGTTTTAATGTACTTTTGGTTTTCAGTAGGTTGTTGTTTTCTTGTCCGGTGATTTAGGGCTTTCATGTAGCCATCCACATCCGAGTTCACCTTCATTTCTCAAGTGTTCGCTAGTGGGCCCCTACAGTGGCCAGTTGGCCCCTTTCAGCTACGTTTTTCCCCTGGCTCAAACCTTCAGTTACGCCACTGTGGTTACAAAACATCACGATTACTTACTAATTCTGTTTGTAAGTGAAAGAGCAACACAGGAACACTCGAGCAATTAGAGAGGTTGTTGATCTAGAATACTCCAACCAAGGTGCGAAACTTTGAAAAAACTTAACCGTCCTTGAAGTATCGGAAAATATGAGTTCCTCAGCAGACCAATCAGTCTCTCATTGCCATGTTCGCACGAGTGCCACTTGCAGTGTGCCAAAAATTAGCACATTCAACTGTTTTTTTTGTGAAATTGTTTAAAATAACAATGACTTCTTGCAGCGCGTACGATAAAAAAAGAAACTATTGTTCTTTCAAACAATAAGAAGTGATACGAACTTATCAGTCGAGACTACGGATGTTTGAGCAAACGAATGTTCTACGCTTGCACGGGTAGATGCTACTACTCCATCCGTAGTTGCTTGTTTGAACCCAGATATTCGGAAGCTTTGAAAGCAAAAAGAATGGATGCTCGTTTGCAGAAACAAACATCAGACGTTTAAGGCTGCCAGCAGCGGAAAGAACATCAGCTCAAGACTTGAATACTTGTGAATTCGAGTAACATTTTGTTGAGTGGTCAGACGTTTTTGTAGCTGCTGTTTTCGCATGCAACTCCAGAGTTTTCGCAGCGACAGGATCGCTGTCCTTCAAAATGTGTTATGAGCTCTACGCATGTGCTGTGTCTGGATGAGAGCCTTTAGATTTAAACCTATGACACTTAAACTCAAAGTCGAACACTTGTAGCTACTTTTTCAAGTTCTCCGCTGTAGATTTTGTAACTGATATTGCATTGGATTGACGGCAAATCCCACAGCAAAATCGTTCATACTTTCTGCATGGAATGCTTGAAAAACGTCGCCAGGGTTGATTTGCTGTCCAGCTTTTAAAATCTCTTTTCATTGATTACAAAATTATAAATTATCGTAGATGTGTCGAGCTCCAGTTGCAACGCTTCTCAGCTGCCAAATTCGGTTGCACTGGTTATAAAATTTCTCATAACATTACTAACCCGGCAAGTTATTTTCTTGGTCATTTGTGACAATTATCACCAACAACGGTTTATACCTTGTGGCTATTCAATGACTTTCATGTAAGTCTAAGGGGGTGTTGTAATGGGTTGTAAATTTGAAAGACTCAAGCATGCAAAGTCGCAGTCTAGAATCTAGACCAGATACTTAACGGAAGAGGTAACTAAGTGTTGTAATTGCTGTTCCTTGGTCGATATCTAATTGTTTTCTGGTGTGAATGAATACAACAATGGAAGATCTATTAGTGAGAGAGGATTGAGAATCAATCTCGGTTAACGAAAACTACAATTTAAACCTACTTTTGTGTTATTGCTGGGACTTTTAAATGGCCACTTACAGTTAGCGATGATGCAATCCAGAGAATGTAAGCAATTAGACGAGAGCAGTTCGCAGCTGGTCGCATGGATCATAGGCGTAGAAAGGCAAGAAAAAAGGCGATTTATTTTTTTCCTGCCTCACCGATCTGTCACCATACCAGCGCATTTTCCGTGGTTCTTCGGCGTGCGTCGTCAACAAGGGTTATTCTAATCAGCAAGGTTTTTTTCGCCAGACCAGTGTAGGTTTTGCGGGACTGTTGTTAGTACACGCATTCAGCGTTGAAGTTTCGTAGGAGGATTTTCCCAAGAAATTTGGTTGGCTTGATGCATAGCGTGTTGTGTCTGCAGCGCGTGGTTTCCTTTGCGAGCCTTCGCAGGAGAAAACAACGTGGTAGACGTTGCTGGAAAGGGATCATCAGGGCGCCGCTACCTAATGACTCGGCTGAGGCTGCTGCTCGAAGACTCGTTTCAATGCTTTTGTAGTCGGTGCGACAATGTTTGTAGCAATGCGACAATGGTCTCAAAGCTGGATTTTCTACCACGGTGGCAGAGACGACAAACTTCACTTGAAATTTAACTCGATCAGGGATCTGCATTAGGCTACATCGGTCATCGTAAGCTGCCAGTTGTTGGAGATAACTTGTAACATACTACTATTCTGAAGACTAAATGTATTGTTGTCTGTTCAAGCGATAAAGTTTGAAACTGCGTTTCCTGTTCTTTATAAAGCTGAACGTTTCCGCTTAACCAAACAGACAGAATCTGTCCGATATGTGTTTTTGCAGTTGTTAAAGTCCACCAGCGTGAGTTATCCATTGATTAGTATTGACAGACAACACAATATAATCTTTTTATGAGTTTTCGTCTATCTTAATAGCAGAGAAAGCTGCTTTACTGAAGAACGACATTACTGTTAGCTAATAGACGTCTGTGTGTTTTATTCAGATCTAGTATTGTTACTAAGCCTGGCTGGCAAATGCAAGGTTGAGCAACGTGGGTACATATTTCACACCTCTTGTTTCGCACCAACGACATAGCTCGGTGTGGGCTGAGTATTGAATCCAAAAACTAACCGATGAAGAAGAAATTAGGAAAATTTCAATCAATGCTTCGCGCACTCACGATCTTGACGACGGCAGGTAAGTTCATTAGTTGGTGTTGATTGCACTGTCGTGCATCTAGGCTACATACGACCATGTCACGATAGTCGCAAACTTGTCGTTTGGCGGTTGGGCCCCCAATCAAGGCCTCCTATCCTAGAAAAGAGAGCAAGGCCTCCACTCTTTCTAGAAGGCCTTGCCCCGATCAAGCAACTAGCATTCTGCAAATTGCCCCGCGTCTCGAGAAAGTCTATCACTGTGGCTTTTTACTGTAGATAAGGGTTGTTGTTGTAGTGGTAGTCTATACTGAACAAAAACTGCCTTAGTATACATCTTTGGTGCTGTTCTGCTGGCAGTCCGTATTCACAACAGACAAAAGACTGCTTTGGTGTTAAATATTGCGGTTTGTTTTATGCAATTAAATACACAGGTTTTGTTCTTGTTGTCACTTGATGATTTATGTCTTTCCGATTTGGAATGTTGTTTACGAACGGTCTCTGTCACATTGCGGCCATAGGAAGAAGCGGATAACGCGACACGCAAATCGATCCGCTTGTGTCAAACGTCAGTGCGACGATAATTATGTTCGTCGATCCATGCGGCGTCCTTTCCAGAAACAGATGCGAAAAAGCTGTGATGTGTTCTTTCATGTACCTACACGCTGTCGTTGCCACTTGGGCAGAAATGTTTTCGTGTGAACCACGTGACAGTAAGCCTCTTGCAGCGAAGACTGCAAATTGAGTTTGCAGTCAGAACCGCGTGCCAGTTTAGAAACCTGGCTTTTCCACCCGCAAAGCGGATTTTCAACGCTAATTCGCCACCGCCATCTTCTTACAAAGCGGCCGGATGCCTGACGATAGTCTTGGTGCTGACTTGAAAGCTTCAGCTACCGAGCCGTAAAACGCAACTAGCCTTTATGACGCGCGTGGCAACTTACTTGTTCCTCTTCTAATGAACCACTTTTGAGTTAAACGCCGTGCGCTAGCGTACACTTCATACTAGGTTTTTAAACTTTAGTAAAAGTCTGCTGACATTGGTGTTCAAGTTTATTGGCGCTTTCACGGTTTGACGAGTAGTTTCCGAACCATTTTGCCATTTTTAATTCGAGTTGTCGGCAAGCTTCCAGGTAGTCTTAACGCTGAGGAAACGAGTTGTCCTCTCTTTGTTCCATACTGAACCGGAAGCGGTTTGTAATTTCTACAGACTTCGTAAAGAACGTACCGTACGTGAAAAACTAGGCAGGCAGCGGCATGCGCTTTGTCAAATGGATCACAGCAATCGCAAGTTTGTGGTGAAGGCAGCAGCAACGAAACACGCCAACCCACAACCACAATGTCTTGATATCGAGGCAAAACAGGTCAGCGAGGAGGACTGTACTGTATATGAAAGCATATCGACTGGCGTCGCCGAACAGCACGCAATTCGGCCTGATCGATTTATTGGAGGAACTGGCGGGAACGGGCTGGGCGCAGTGACGATCAAGTAGCAATTAACATGCGTAGAATCTTTAAGCAGACAGAATTACAATTTGCCGTTCGCGCACGAACAATATTTTACTTGTGTTTTCTTTTTTGTCTAAAGTCTTTATCAAGAATTATTGTCTGTCGACGGCTTGTGCCATTATCGGGAATGTGCAATGGCCTACTCTTAGTAATGCCAATTGTTTTTTTGTTTAAAATTGCCTTCCTGTGTCAAAACAGTTCTGCCGTTAGAGCTTGACATATGTTTAACAAGGTAGACACGTTTTCTTACCTCCCCTTCCTTCGCGGTAACGACCGAAGTGCAGTCGTTCATTTGTTAAACCGTGAGACTATGCTTGTGTGGCTTGCGGTCGTCTGCAGTGGTTGCGCGTTCACGACTCGTTGGGTTGTATCGCAAACAACTGGGTTAGAAACTTTTCGAGTCTCTGCAGGTGATGTGTTGTGTGCGAACCTTGTTCACGCGCACGCCATTCCAGTCGCACAGGACGCAGTAGCTGCTCTGGCCAATAGATGATTAGGGCGAAGTGGAAAACGGGGGAGGGCTTTTGTTTTCAGCGCATTTCTTTCAGGGACGCGTTGTTTGACGCAGAGATTTTAGCAAGCCAACTATTGTGTTGTGTTATATTCAAAAATTGGCGGTAAAACCCTCCACTGGACTGGCGAAGTTCACACCGGTATGGTAAAATGGTGAGTTGTGCCAGCAGTTTGTTCGTGGCCTGCTGCTGGCCGATCTTTCCCGGATAACACACGTTATTACTATTCTTGCCTATGCCACATTCATTGCAGTCGGTAGAACAGAAAAGTGGGGACAGCTAAACTTTTGTGTAACACTAATTCCAACATTTAAGAAGTTTATTAAGAGAGCTTTAAGCTCAGTTGCTGATATCCCTTTACACTCTACAGTTTAAGCCGTAAAAATTTTTGCAATGAAGTTAAATAGGCAGATCCACGTTTCGACCTCATACAGTATGTGTTTATATAAAACTGTAACCCTCGATCTTTGCATTATACAACGTTTATAAAATGGACAAAGAATATGGCATAAAAACCAACGCTGTTGGTATCCCGAAAAATTGTTTCTTTTTTACGAAATAATTGTTCACTTTGGTTTTTGTTTGTTCTTGTGGAGGCAAGTTTTGGTCGTTTATGGTACAGTTTTGAACATTTAGGGCTTAAATAAACATTACATTAATCAGTTTATTCCTTATTTGCGGTTTTGTTGCAGAAAAACTGTTATCCATTAACAATTTTCTGGGGTCCTCGCTTCTTTTGAAAAAGTCGAGCTAAATTTATCTTGGTGTTTTGAATCATTGCAATTCACATTAAGACTGGCTCGAAAACGTGCCATTTGCCGGCGAGCGTTTGGGAATTTTTGCTGTGCTTCTTTCCTTGGAAATAGCGTCTTTGCTGAATTGCTTGACGGCTGTCTTTGGAGGACCGCTGGTTGAAATATTTGTTAAAAACTCATGACCATGCGGTGTGCAGTGAACTGCTGTGCGAAGTTACAGTCGCATAATATTTGCTTTCCTGCAAAAGGAGCAAAAAACTGTAGCGCATAAAAGTTCTGATAGGGTTTTCTGAAAACCTTGTGGAGTTTCGAGAGCGTTTCTTCTTTACGACTTTTTCATGCGGTCTCTGCATATCCTTCTTGGACGTGAAGTAGAGAAAATGAACGAACTCGATTTTGGCTTTGAATTGCAGAAGCAACTGAAAACGATCCATGGAAGGAACGGTTAAAACGCATTTGCCACTCAAATGTTCCATAATTGTATGTTTTGCAATAGAGTGATTTTTGTGAACGGAAGCAAGTGACGACGTTTTAATCGAATCACTCCACAACTGCTACGGCCTTTGTTATGATCGGTTTAAAGCCAACAACTCGTTTGGACATCCTGGGCGACGAAAAAGTGTTAGGACCTTTCCAAACAAGCCGATTGCTTTTGTGCGACCACGCGTAACCCGCGCTGCAGCAGTGTGCTCATGCGTGGAATCGATCGTTTACCGAACGAAATCTTAGGCACTTGGTTAAATTACAGAAAAGGATTTTATTTGGGGCATCATGTCTGTTCTGGAGCGATTCATTGGGGAGATACGTTAAGTGGCTTTGGCTTATTTCCATATAACGCGCTTTACTTGTAAGAGTGGTTCAATGACGACTACGTTTGTTGACGATGCTGTCAACTTATCGCTACTTGTAAACTGGTTTCCAAGTCACATGTTCACAAGCAGTGTTCCTTTCAAAAATTTTCTCGTGGAACAAAGCATTTATTGTTTACCGGCATCCGATTTGTGTATACTACCTGGAATCAGTATGACAAGAGCAACAATGTACATTCTTGCTGGCGTACCTCCCCTTGTGACTCGATACCTCAGTGTCATCGGAAGAGGAAAAAGCATATCGCCAATATGTCGCAATAACTTGGAGGCGGGAGACTGCGAATTTCTCGAGAAACATAGACTCGGCACAAATAGAAACAAAAACTAAGTTTTTCCAAAAAGCGTCCTTGTCCAACAGATGTGGAAAGCTTCTCCGTTGGGTGCGTTGCCCGTACGTAAAAATCATGCGATGGTTTCATGTCACGCCACAAGGTATTTTACATGGGAAGTATGATGTATACGTTCATACCTTCCTGAAAGGAAAATTGCGATAACATTTCGTATTACTGGAGCTTACTAACACAAACTGTAAGGACGTTGCGAATCTTGAAACTTAGGGAGTTTGAAGAATGGTGTGGAATGTCGGCAGCCTGGGTTCACATCCCAGATGACGAAAACAAATGTTCGTGACTGTTTTCCCTTTACGTAATTATGCTATGACTGGTAAGGGATGTTTTCAAGAGCATTGTTGTGTTGTGATCTTACTGTTAATCACAAACTCTTCTTGAGTTGAAAAGGGAAAACAATGCAGGTCATACGTTGTGATTGCAAATGAGGAAGAAAGATCGCACTTACAGTAAAACGTAAATGCAGTTCCTGCTGTGAAAGTTGTCTTCAGCTTACAGCGTAAAGAAATACGCTTTATTTGAAAGGCTTTCTTTATATGAAGACTTCGAAAATTTACCGACGAAAAGCAAACACTGTTTGAAATTTCTACTCTATTGACTTTTCGTTCGCAACTGCTTCCAGGACTTGTTAATCCTTGCACGCTTTTAGCCCAGCCATGTCCCGAGCCTTGGACCAAACGTCGAGCGATCACCTCAGGTGTCTTCACGGTCCTGCTACCAACATCCATTGTTTAAATCGCGCTCCGATTTGACGTTGATGGAAGTTGGGTTTTGAACTGAATAGACCTGTACCTGGCTTTCCTGGATCTTCCATTGTGATGCCCGGTAAAACAAACAGAGCGATTGGTGCTGAAATATTGATTCGCTGCCGTGTTTACGTTTCTATCAATGGTGCGGAGTTAGTTCAAATGAGACCCACTCGCTTCAGCAGACCTGTATGAAGCCAAAAAGACCCTAGCGCAGCGGCAGATGGATGGCAGCTTTGGGTTACGCCGCCGTTTTTTTCAAGGGTAAACAAATATCGTGTTTTCCTCGCATCCGGTGAAGTCCATCCCATGTCGTTAGTGTCGGGTGCGGAGTCGTTCTTTCACAGGCCGGTTGTTTTTACAACTTCTGCTTGTGGTCGAACTCATGAAAATCTTCTGCAATTCTCCTCCGGTTGTTTGCTGCGCAAAAGCCGAGTTATTGAAAGTGCGCAAGCAACTTCACTCCACAGGTGAAACAAGCAAGGAATCAATCGCAAATTTTTTGATTTTTTTAATCAAATTTTTTCAATCGCAGAATCTGAACCAATCGCGGTAGATTCCTTGCTTGTTTCACCTGCTAAGCGAAGTTACGCGAAAATAGAGATGTGTACAAGTTTGTATCATGGCAAAAAGATGAAAGCAGATCCCAGCCGGCTGATTCCACGAAAGCCTACAGAAAACCTAGAGCTTTTATTTGTCCAAGTACGCGCTAACACATTTCGGCGCGATAGACGTAAAGATCGGTAATGGTCGATAACGGTTGAGAACTGGAGACATACTGCCGTGTTTGATCAAACCTTGAAACGTTTCAAACTATGGTTGGTGGTGATAGCGACGTCGCTTTGACTCAACGCCGCGGTCATCTGCAGTGCAGAGTCAAGAATGCTGATGAGCACCAGTGTTTTTTCAGTGGAGTTGGACCGTGACACCCTGAGCAACCCACCAGGGTTACTCACCCTATTGTTGGTGGTGAGAACTTTGTGCGACGCCAACGACCGAAAGCCATTATCTATTACGATCTACGTCGCTTTACCTGGTGGCGCGGGCAACTGCTCTTCCCTCTGAAGAAACAACCGTCTGTCTGTCAAGTTTGAACAGCTAGAGGTTGAACACAAGAAAAAAACTATCTGGCATGGTTAGCGGCCTCGAGAGGTTTTCCAACGACTGAGATAAACTGGCTTAAGCAATTTTTATTGGGAAATTTTTGTTGCCACATAATTTCTGGGGAAAAATCTCAATGTTTTTCATTATACGATCTTGAGTTGAAACCCAACTCGCCCACCGCCTTCACTGTAGTCATTAACGTACATATGTGCTTAAATATGGAGACTCACTGTTTGTCTTTATTGATCTGGAGCAGCATGTACGAGCACAGCTGTCAGAACGGAACAGGGACATGCAGGGTGGTCCTTTGTTTGCATATCAAAGACTCTTCTTGCGTGTTCATGAACGTCGAGATATTTCGCTGGCACCGCAAACTTGTAATTTTCGTTTGTGTATCTCACCCTTTCTCGCAACCACATTTTTTTCGGTACAGCCTGAAATACACACCCCAGGAAATTTCTGATAAGTGTTTGCACACGACCTCGAAAAAATTTTGGTTGGAAAATAAGCGCTGTTTTACGAAAAAATTTAAAACCCCGCGTTCATTAAACGGTTATAAAGATGGATTGAATTAAATAGTTTGAACGTGAGATACCGGGTTATAGAAGGTACTAAACTGACCAGTTTTTTTTGTCATTACTTCCGTTCGTGCTGTGTGCCGTCCGGCAGTAGTTTGAAGCTCTTGTACTGGCTACGGTGAACGTAAACTCGTTGCTTAGTTCTGTTGCAAAGCAAAAAGAAACGCAAAACCGGGATCTAACTTGCCAGTTTATCACCTCTGGGATTTGACGGCCGATCAAATGTAATTTATTGGTATCACGACGAAGCCAGTTGCAATAGTTATTGCCAGTCGACCATCATTGAACATCTGCGGAATCGGAGTCGGTGAAGTTTGGAACCGGAATGTGTTGACGACAAGCCTAAAACTTTTAGCCATTGCCTTGTCGAGCTGCTGCTGCTGCCACAAACTTGAGAGAATTGAACCGTTTCGGACAAAATTGCAATTAAATGACTTCGCAACGTCTGTTGTTTTCTCCATTGGCGACGTTGCAAAATAGCGATCCAACGTGAGACAGCTTTTCTAAGGTGTTCTATTACAACGCAAATGTCAGGCTGTGAAGATTGTGGCTACTTGCAACCCGTCTTGGAAATGTCCAATGTGAATTTTGTGGACTGTGACTTGACCAGCCACAAACGTGTAATGACCCGGCACGAAATACGTCATTATTCCAAGTTCGCCGAGTGCTTGGATTCGGAACTCCTTTCGTGATTTCAAACAAAAAATGCCGCAAGCAATGCATGCAAAGAAACGATCGGTGTCGCGCAAGCGGCGAAAAGGTCAAAGGTTCACAGCGGCACGTTGAAGAAAAACGTTGAAAATTCGTTGACGAACAGGACGATTTGCTCAAGTGTCACGCAGTGTATTTCCGTACCGAACTATTTGTAATTAAGTCAAATGTCAGGAACCACCGTTACAATAGGAAAGTGGAGGTTTTCAGAAACTATGTACAGTGCTTCACAGTTGGTGCAGCTGCAGTCTGATCCGTTTTATGTCAAGGCTCCAGCAAGCCCATCTTTAATGCTCACATCTAATCTTTTTTTTAGTCTGATGATTTCATGGTCGATTGAGGCGTAACGGATTTCTGACTCTATTGTTTGTCGCTTCACACGAAAGCTTTGAAATACGCCGTGAGTGAACCCGAAAAGACTTTTACCGGCAACGGCAATAGAACCAACTCGGCCAGTTATTTTTCATCGACACGAATCAGCCGCTATTTCACAATAGTAGAAACCTAATAAGCTTTCATTCCGCGAACTGGTTCCTTTAACACTTCCCCCCCTTGGGTGGACTGCGTTCGCTGTTTAACTGGACAAGTGTTGGCTGCGTTGTGCTTTCAACAATCGGTCGCAAACTCCTGCGGGATTCCAAATCTGCATTAATCAGTGCTGGTGGCCAGGACCGTTGCGCTCGTCGATTGCCGTTGCGATATCGCAAGAATATGTCGTTCGCGCCCACTGTGACGTCGGCGTTTGTTTCCAGTCGAAACATTTCGCGCATCGGGGAGTAGCTGGCTTGCTGCCAGTATGCCCGGTATTCTGTCATGTGCTGTGCATCGTGGCTTTGCCTTCAGGCGCCCAGCACAGAGCTTCATTTCGCGTGCCGTTGAAAAGACGAACTTTCGTAGTACTAATACGGGTACTTTTGCGTAATTCATGGTTGCAATAAAGCTTGGTGCGTTCTTGACTACGATCGGGTAAGTACTCCGCGAAATGCTGCAGGGACCCACGCCGTAGGCACTGTAAAAAAACATGCACAAGATATTTCTAGTTCGTAATTTACGCTAATATGCAAACTAGGTGAAAAATCACATTCGGAGTTCTCACTCTGACTCCTAGGTGCAAGTTGGTGCGTTTGATGGGCTGCGAACTTCTCTGGCCACAGAAGCCGCAACGGCGATAATAACATTATCCCCAGATGCTCTCTGCAAGTTTCGCGACTCTTTTCAAAAATTAATACGTCTGAAAGCACTGGTGTTGGTGAACAGACGGCTAATATCTGCCGGGACTGTTTGTCGTTCCGCTTAATACCGTCTAAACCGGGCTCGCCCGTTGCTACGCGGAGATACGGGCATTGTGCGTTTGCGGGCTGGCGTTTTCAATCAGGGCAAAGGTATTGCTGGCCGTCGTGTTACTGCATTGACCTTTTAATCTCGGCTTGCCCTACTGCTGAAAAGTGGCGCTGGATTCTCGTTGCAATCTCAGCAGTCAAAACATTTCTCCCGTGTACCGGCGTGGATGCCTCCCTGTATTTAACACGGTGGCAGTTACAATATGACGGAAAGGTTTTGCAGAGTGACGGTTGAGTTAAGTGAGTTGCCGGGATTGGTGGCTGTACAAGGTTTTGAATTTTCGGCTGAATTTAACAAAACATCTTGCCGCATTGCGTTCAAGTGATTGAGCTTAGTCGACGGTGTTTAACATATGTCGTGTTCCGATCTTGTCGCTTTCCGTCGTTTTTCTTGTCACAAAGCAAAACGCCTTTAATCGGCTTAGAGGCTGGCCTCACATGCACCAGCAGCTTCTCGTGAGCGATAGGAGCGACAGGACGCGTTACCGTACCGAAACAAATCGCTACCAAAACAATTTGGCCGTAATCTCCAGTTGTGTGGCTGTGGCCGGGAGGAATGCGGATTTGAACGTTTTTCAAGCTCCAGGTGATTGCCCTGTGCTGTGCGAGAGGCCAAGTGCGAAGAACAGGTTTCACCTCAACTTTAAAGCTAAAAGACGTTACGATTGGGTTGTCCGTAAATAACTCCACGCTATTTCGCTAAACGTCTGTCACTTCTCTTTCAAACGTTTTGAAAATTTCTCGATATTTCACATTTCGAAAACAAAATGGCGTCATCAAACCCATAGCTCCTGCATTCTCTCCAACAGTAAATTTATTCATAGACGCTTTTTTGTGAAAAGAAACGATGGCCACAACATTCCTTTCATCATTGTTGATGCATTTCAAACCAAGGTTTCTTATTTTAACTAATTCCTAAGGAAGAGTATTTTAACGAGTATCACCGGGTAATTCACGTTTGATACCTGTCCCAACTGGCCTTCTATCTTGATTTCAAATACGCTGGGCTACCTTTGGCTTGGGAAGTCTGCAAACCTGTTGGACAACTGGCGACGTCGCGTTGGTGGAAGGAAAACGGAACGCTTTTTGTCGAAGAAACCATCGATGAACACGCTAAGTTGGGGAAGTAGGGATGGTTGCAAGCACTTTTCAGTGGTGTAATTTGGCAACTTGCTCGAAATCGCCTCAGGAAATCCGTTTTTAAGTGTTCTTAAGAGTTTCACGGTGAGCACCTACTGTATGTTTCTCACGTGCGCTGCTGACAAGCAGTTGCCGGTTGTCCTGTGATAGCAACGCCAAGAAGCGTTTTTGTCAGTGCGAGTCATCAAGTGTAGGGACCTCATTTTCGGCAACCGTTTTTTTGATGATGTTCTACTTGTTTTTTTCTTTTCGATTTTTTGCTGTTCGCTTTTCAGCATGCCTGCGGAAAACGTCAACAGGTAGCTCGTAACAAAAAATGTTACTGGTTTCCCATTTAACCTCCAGCAAGGTATGTTTACGCCAGCTCAACGTCTTTCCGTGCCTGCCCGCTCTGCTGGCAACGCGATATTTGGCGTTGCCGTCACTGACACTCCATAGATATCGTAAGTCCTACTTTCACGCTCAGTTGGCTGCTTCTCCCTGGCCGTGCTCTGCTCTTGCAAGCCAACCCGCAAGGTCAGATCGAAAAACTCCATCAACCGCCAACTTTTGACGAAGCTTAAATGAGTGGCCGCTTTGCTCGGTCGTCGTTGGTGTTATTGCAAGCAAATCGACTGAAACCTCCTTGTTGATCTACTGCACGTGCCAAAAAATAAACTGTCGATCTGCTTTTTCTGTCTAGTTGCTTCGTTCCTCGTTCTGTGGTTAAGCAAATGACCTTTTTTCAGGTCATGGAGGCGCGAGCAATCTTGTGAGCAATGAGTTGTGAAAAGAGCGTTGCTGGGCTTTGTTGGCAACGCACACCCTCGCAGCTGGCTTCTTGACAAACGTAGGCGGCTTGTCTTGCCTTCCTGCTGGAACAGACACTGCCTCCAGATAACCTTTAGCTTTTGAAGCAACCCCAAGCTCCAGATGCACTCAACATCATAGCATCGTACAACTGATCGATTCCAGTTAGTTTATGGTTACGCGGCTGTACATGCTTTGATGCTTGTTTCAGCTTCTTCGCCAACCGCGGCAATTATTGTTTCAGTATCGGCGAAGAAAACCTTTCGGTTAAGCTTTCAAACGTCAACTAAGAAGATTTGAAGTAATTAATCTCATCAAAGGTGACGCAGTCGAATCAAACACCAAATTGTTTTAATAGGAAATCGATTCCACGCACCTCTACGCATCCTCAGTCCTGAAATATTATTCAAATATAATTTTCAATGCAATCCCGTCAAACCGCTGAGGGATGACGTGGAAAAGCACGTGCAGATATCTTTGGTGAAGGCGTTTGTAAGCGTTGGAATGTGTTGGTTGATGAAACACCTTGTAAATGAGAGTGTCCATTGGGAAAACGGTTAAAAAACTAGAAGCCGAGATGCTGGACTCCTGGGAGCACATTTTTCTTGACTCACAAACGGCTTCTCAAATTACTCGACTTTTCACCCCAAAATGCTTGTTTGCGAGGCCTCAAACCGTCAAAAGCTTCTGTCTGCTGCACACAACCGAAATCGCTTTTATGCATGATACAGCCTTTGAGTTAAGCAATAGTCGGCTAGGTCTTTGTTTGCACTGGCACGATCAAATGGTTGTTCTTAGCCGCGCCCACTCTTCAGAACTATCAACGCATCGGCGTCGTTTGTCACCGGGCCATGACATCACAAACGGTGCGGTGGCAAACTTTCGTTAGACAGTAGCGTTTGACTAATCGCCAGGCAAACTCCTTTGGAGAAAGCTTGGTCTCGAGAGCTACGTGTTGGATTTGATGGCATAGGCTGTGTGCCAACTGTGACTGTACGTAATGACCAGTTCGTTTTATATTTGAAACCCGCAAAGCTTCTTAGAGGGCGATGACTGTATCCAGTGATCCAACCGCAAGAAAGCGGATTGAAATGTTAGCAAACTAAGCTTATTTCCGGTTCGTCTTTGTTTAAGTAGCGTAGTGAAACTGCTCAGGTGCTAACGACGCTGACATAACAGCCAATGTCACGATTTGTGCTGTGCTGACATTTTCTGAGAAAACAAGTTCGTTTTCTTTGACTTTGTTTGCTTGACCGATTTGTGGAAACTTGTCCGCCGAACGTGGAGCCTTGGTAGCGAAGCAGTTAATGTTGGCACGTTTTTTTGGGGGGCGTTTCTGATTATTAACCGGAATTCCAGCAAACCACGAGACATTTTGTTGTATTTGTTACGTCACTTTGATGTTCGTTCAGGCGCGTCCACGGAAGCGGTATGCCCCTTTCCCGACCTCCCAAGGGAACGGCTTTCCCCTACTTCTTCACGTAGCACCAAAATTTCGACGATTTTGTTGACATTTTTTCGTGAGTTTCTCAACAGATATAACTTCCAGCTGTGTTGACTATAGCAAGTCACACCTTCTTTTTTATTGAGCGTTTCCCCCACGTGTTTGGCACTAGGCCATTGAGCCAAAAGGAACGAAACTCCTACGTTTGTACTGTAGAACCTGCCTGGTGCTAAGAATAAACTGCATTCATGCTCTGTCTCAGCATGCATCAGCATTTTCGCAGTTGAACTCGGCTGTTTTCCAAACTGATTTCAGAAAAGTTGGTCGTATCGTGGATTGAAAAAATTACTTTTGCAATTTGCTCTTTAAAGATTTCAAAACTTGTAGGTTGCAAAGTTTCTTCGAAGCTCCTTTACCAGTTGCAACATTTTGTCACCAGGTTTCTATCGTCGTTTAGGACACTGCACCAGTGTATCAATAATTCTAGCAGCACTTAAAAGCGAAAACATCGACTGCCTTGGCATTTTTACGGTCTGCGTCCGTAGTTTAGGCTTCCCATGCATCAACGTTCTCAACAGCGTTTTTTGGTTGTGCTGTTGTGTCCTGTCAAAACTGACCTGTATGTGCAAACTAGATGCTTGTGATTGGAAAATAATGTTATGCTTGTTGTTCAGGCCTCATCAACGTCGACTATGCATCGTCCGCTGGATTGACGTAAGTTGGCGCAGTGGTTTCTATTCAATCATGACTTCGTGTGACGTTTTCTCCTTGTTTTGCTGCCTGTATGTTTCGCCGTGCGAACGCAGATCAAAGCGAAGCCAAGTACATCGAAACTGCTAAGGCTAGTTTGCTAATGAGACGTAGCTTCGCTCGCCTATTTTTCTAAGCCTTGCTTTTCAAGCTGATCACGTCTTTCCGTGGTATTGTCGAGTGTCGGTTGATATTTTCGCTTACTTTGTTGTACGCCACTTTGTAAATCCGGGCGCCGCGACACCGCGTCAACTTCATTGCGCCTTTCTTCATTTTTGATGACGACGCGCCATTGACGTTGAATCGTCATTTCCGCAAAAACTGTCGCAGGATTTAATGGCCGGCGGGAATGGACTGACTATTCGCGAAAGTTGTTGACCGAGGCACATACGCAAATAAAACAGGCTGCCCAGCGACTACGTGACGTGAAAATCTGTTGTTTTGCTGATTGACGGAGTTGCCGGTTTGTTTTTGCGAACGCACATTTGTTACGTATCAGTTCGTTGTTTCGTGCTTTCAACGTTTTACAGGGTCAACCATTACTGAATGATTAATGACTATCGTGGGCGTGCGGGATGACATGGAGCAACAGTGGATAGCTTTAAACTTTGCTTGACTTGTATACTATCACAACTGTGACTTTTATAGCTGAACTTTATCTTGGAATCCTTGTTTGCTGTCATGTAAGCGTTAACTAAAATGCTCCTTACGACACGTTCCCCACGCTTTGAAAAATTGTGACCGATTTTTCCNACTTTTATCTCCAGTGAGTATGAGCCTCACGTCACCAATCGACCGTTTTGCTTGCCGTAGAAGTAAACCGCCACGTACACGATGGTGATATTTTCAGCACTGTTGGAGCGGTAGTTGCCCTTCCGTCTTGTATCAAGGCTACCATTATCACGACAATCGTGGGAAGATTTTGAGGGTCAGATATAGAACTTGATAATTTTAAGGGTCTTTTTCGTTTAAATACTAGTGCAACAATGCCTAACTAGTTGTCTTTTTGCAGTGACTCGAGATCTGTTACTCCGAGTGATGGCGCTTCGAGCTCTTGTGGTAAGCAGGAACACTTCGTTTTTTTGTCACGCGTTTCAAGTGTATATTTAGCACCTGCCCTACCTATTCGTAAAACTCTCTTCTTAGCAACAAGGAGAATACAGGTACCTGCTGTTCAGGTATAACTGTTCAACTCCATTCGATTCAACTTAATTTTGTGCGCTTCGTCAAACGTTTTGCGAGAGAGCCTAAAACTAAACAGTGCTTCATTGAGAAGCAAGGTTTGGCATATTTATCACCTGACATATTTATCACTTGAAAACGCCGCGAAACAAAAACGACCAAAGCTGGAAAGCGCCTCAACCAACGTTCCCGGTCTGGTTTTGTTGGATTTTTTATTTGTGACAGTGTGCGCAGATGCAGCTGTAGACCTTCGCCAGGATCCGAGGTGAAATGTTGGCAGGACCAACTCTACAGCGTAAAAGAAAAAAAGCCCTGCTTAAAAACCGCACGTGGAGTTCCTTCTCCTGCGCACAACAGTGAATCTCTCATTTAAAACTTGCGGTTTGATGAGTTCTGAACCCTCAGCACTCCTTATATCCTTTGTGCAGCACTTGTGTCAATACGGCTCGTCCCAAAGGTACGCATTACCCAAATCCAGGTAGCTTAACTGCCTCGAGCGTCTCGGCACCGACAACCGCGGTCTGTTCACGTTTTTCGTCCAACCAGGGCGACGTGTGTCCACAAAACACTAAATCGGCTAATTTCTTCGCATTTTGTGGCATGGCGCTCTTTTGGGCGCATTCCGGGAGGGGTTCATAAAAGCATCACCGGATCGGCCAACCACCATTCTCGGAATTGCAGGCCAAGCTGCGTTAAGCAACTCGGAGAAGTTTTGTTTTGACAGCGCGTTTGGGGATTAACTGGTGTCCCTCATCCTGTTGAAACAGAACGGGCCGTGACGTCGTTTTAGGAGGATTTTCTGGTATAATGTTTCTTGCCGGACAAAGGCGTCTCCGATGTTTTTGAAGGGTCATTGAGAGATATAATATCACAATGCCACTTTCGCGTGACGCGATAAAGACCTTTGTTGTCGCCTCCCGGTCGGTCGTATATGTTTTATTGCTTCATAACGCAGTGTGTTTGTATTAAAAGCTTAGTGTTCGCGGGCATTAGTCACCGCTAACTTTCTCATGTGACCTGTCACCGAAGTGCGTTCGAGTACCGGGGTTTGTGCCATCACTGGTGACATCACAGTGGCAAAAAACACAACCGCGCTTGTACGCCGTACCACTGGCACCGCTGTAAGAATGACAGAGTGTGAGTGCGTCTCCAACCTAATGGCGCACTTCCGGCAGAAAGACACACCACATTGGGCAGTCTTGTCTCCCTCAGGAAAGTCTTGGTCTTTTCAGGGAATAACTTTTGGGTTTGAGCTTGAAGGTCAAGTTTGTGGCAGAATTGGGTCAAAGAGTGAACGGCGGTCCCACCACAAGTCTGCAAAGGAAAAAGGCAAAGTTCCTGAATATTTCTTGAACGAATGGCTTGTTTCATGTCAAAAGGTGAAATGGCCAATGTGTGTTAAAGACCATCGTTTTCTTTTCGATGCTTTTAACTTGTAGGAAATATCAGGAAAGCCAGCAATAGGTTTTGTGTTGGTGCGATCATGAAACGAATGCAATTGACAATTTTAATGCAACCAGTTCCCGAAACCTAACTAAGAGAAACGACTCTGCTTTAGAGCTTTGCTAATATTTGTTACCTCCTTAAACCGCTAATATTGAATACGTGAGGCAGAACCTAACTGCATTTCCACCGTAACAAGAAGCTGATGTGAACGAAAAATTATATCCTTGTATTGCTGCATTACCGAGGTAGTATTTGCAACGGAATAATGCAATTCTCGCTCTATAGTTTTTATCGCTACCGACATGCCGTGTTTTACCTCAACTGGTTTTGAACCTTTGGCGCCACCTCTCGGTTGTGTTTCATTGCTTCTTGGATGTCTCCGCCCATTTCATCCCAATGTGTCTTGAATAAACTTACCAAACAAATACGTAAACCTATCCAATCACCTCATGGAGCACATATTCGAGTTTCATTCTTTTCAAAAACGTTTGAATCCATTTGTGGAGCTCAAAAGCATGATTATACGACCTTTGTATCGTTAATACGCTATCTGTTTTCATTGCCCCGTCCGTGCTTTCTTCAATCAAACTAAGTTCCATCAACGAGCACGCGCGTCGTTGACGTCACGAACTGTCTCAAGAAAATCCCCGTTCTCGCAGACACTGCGGAACCGCACCTGCGCATCACCAGCCCCCTGCGAAACGTAACAATCACGTCCGGTACGAAACTGCTGCTGAGATGTAAAGTCGAAAGTTGTCCGAATGACAGGATGGTGTACACGTGGTGAGTTGCGCTTCGCGCGCTTGCGTTTGAAAGCGCGCGTATTTCGCTACCACCGCTGGTGTTGGGCGTGTGGATTCGAAGACGCCTGCTCTATCTTTTCAACGCTCACGCTGAACTTTTCGAAATGTTTTCGAGGATTTTGCTTGTGTGCAGGTGTACCCCCAAGATCGCTTTGCTGTTTACAAGACGTAGCGACTTTTGAAAAACTTCGCACCTTGCAGCGACTTTGGAAAACTGTGCAGATGTAAAAAAACAAATTCTGTCGGGTTTGACTGCCACTGCAAAAACGTTCATGGAGCTTCCTATCGCGAAATTACCTCTTAATTCCCAGGAAAATCAAAGGAAGAAAAGCTTATTAAAATGCTTTAAGAATTCATTGTTGTAACTAATAGCACTTGCGACATGCTTGAATATCAACGATGATAGAACGAAATATAAGCCAGCATCAAGTGTGGGGCGAAACGCGAAAAATTGAACTCAGTCGCCGCTCAGGAAAGGCATTATGGTTCCGCCGTGTGTGCTGTTTATGACCGACAGCGATACGCCGCCGCAACGCCGGAGTCGAAAGAAAGGCCCCAGTATTTTTCCCGCGAACTTTCAGGCTGCGTTTAGAGCTTCATCAATTCTCCTCTTTTCTTAACAGCAGATGTCGGACACGCCCGCAGTCGTTTGTTAATTGCCCAACAGCTGAAAATTGATTTCGCTACGCAAGCGTCGGCCACAAGTGTGGACGTCGTCAGCATTTCAACCTGCAATCACAATTTGTGTTCCTGGCGCACTCGGCCTTTAATGAATACTTGGGTAAAGGAAACGCTTGTACTGAGCAGTGAAAAGCACAAATTGCTTCTTCCGTTGCCGTGGTATTTTCCGAGCGTCAGCTTTGAAAGTCCGTGAGCCTTGTGCCAAGTGCCGATGAGCAGTAAAACCGTTGTCTAGTCGTTGCTTCGTCTGTTGTGCGTAAGCAGGTTTTTTTTATTCATTCGTTGAGAAATTAAAGCGTTGTCCGCTTCATTTTCGCGCTCGGGGATTTTACCCGAAAAGAGAAGGAAACAAGCGGCCGATAGTGAATTAAGTACCGTTCTTGCTTCTCGGAAAGAGTTAATTGAAGGTTGGATGCAGTCGCTAATGTGCGCTTTATTCTGAATCAATGCGCGGCCCACGCCTACCTCATTACTGTTCGAACTGCGAGTGCATTTTGTGAAAAGTTTCAATTTTCAAATGGCGGTCGCATGCGTTATCGCGCAACATGTTAAAAGAGTGTCGCCGTCACTGTTTTTCTTCTCCAGCTGTTCTTTTGCTCAACACCCTAATTCAGGGGTGCCAAACATACGGCCC